>Ga0209542_10000112_pt1 | contig 202646 bp, 225 predicted proteins | sample RifCSPhighO2_01_FD_184028 | JGI IMG/M metagenome (GOLD analysis project Ga0209542, IMG submission 184028) | Soil microbial communities from Rifle, Colorado - Rifle CSP2_plank highO2_0.1 (SPAdes) (version 2) | ecosystem: Environmental > Terrestrial > Deep subsurface > Rock core/Sediment ... | reverse complement strand
GATCTCACGGCGCGATCGTTGGCGGGCAGCTGATCCGCACATGGACTTCCTTCGCTCCGGCCGTTTTGACCAGACGAACGATCTTGCGGCTGGTAATGCCGCGGACGATGGAGTCATCCACAAGCACGATGCGCTTGCCTTCGACCACGCTGCGAATGGGATTGAGCTTCATCCGCACCCCGATCCTGCGGCCGTCCCCGGAGGGGTTGATGAATGTCCTGCCGACATAGTGGTTGCGGGTCAGCGCGACTTTGTAGGGAAGGCCTGAGCCTTCGGCGAAGCCTAATGCCGCATGGACTCCCGAATCCGGCACTGCAGCCACGATGTCGGCATCCGCCGGAGACTGTTTTGCCAGCAAATATCCGAACCGCTGTCGGTGGACCGAAACGCTGGCGTTGCCGAAAATGTAGCTGTCGGGCCGTGCGAAGTAAACGTGCTCAAAGATGCAGGCGGCTTGTGGTGGAAGCTTGCCGAAGGGGCGGATGCTCTTGGGCATGCCGTTTGCGGTGAAGAACACGATTTCTCCGCGCTCAACATCGCGCACGTATTTCGCCTCCAGGATATCGAGGGCGCAGGTTTCGGAAGCCACGATCCATGAATCATCGAGCCTGCCGATGACCAGGGGCTTGAAACCCCTCGGGTCGCGAGCTGCGACCAGTCCGTCAGGAGTCAACATCACCAGCGCGTATGAGCCTTCGACCTGGGTCAAAGCCCGGATGATGGCTTCCTGGGAGTTGGTGGCGTTTGCGCGGGCATAGAGGTGAAGAATGACCTCAGTGTCGGATTCGGTCTGGAAGATAGCTCCTTCCCCTTCCAGATCTGCTCGCAGCGCGTCGGTGTTCGTCAGGTTTCCGTTGTGGGCGATTGCGAACCGCCCGTGCTTGCATTTGATTTCGAACGGCTGGGCGTTCTTGAGCCGGCTGGTGCCGGTAGTCGAGTAGCGGGTATGGCCGATGGCGGTTTTGCCTGTCAGGGTGCCGAGGACTTTTTCATCGGGGAAAACGTCATCGACATACCCCATGCCGGCGACCTTGTGGATCAGTTCGCCGTCGTGACTGGCGATGCCTGCGGATTCCTGTCCTCGGTGTTGCATGGCGTGCAAACCGAAGAATGCGCTGTTAGCCGCTGTATTGGTTCCTGTGATGCCAAATATGGCGCACATTCCGTTTTTACCTCCTTGTTATGTCCGTAGTAAGTACTGGAATAATTTGATTGTAGTATATTGAGCACATGAACACCATAGCTAAGTTGGCCGGGATTTAATTGGGATGTATAATTAAAGCAGATTATTAAATAAGGAAATGTATATGCAAGCAGTGCCTTTGAATTATTGGGCCGTGCTGGTTTGTGGAGTGGTCAGCATTGCCTTGGGTTCTTTGTGGTACGGGCCGGTGTTCGGCAAAATGTGGATGCGTTTGATGGGCTGGGACAAGATGAATCCGGAGCAAATGGCTGAAGCCAAAAAGGGTATGATCAAAAGCTATGCTTTGTCATTTGTCGGAGCATTGGTTATGGCCTATGTTTTGGCGCACGCGCTGGTGTTTGCCAGTTCGTATATGAATGTCGAAGGATATGCCGCCGGGCTTTCCACCGGCTTCTGGATGTGGCTGGGGTTTGTGCTGCCTGTGACCATGAGCGATGTGCTTTGGGGCCAGAAGAGCTGGAAGTTGTGGAGCTTAAACAGCGGATATTACCTGGTCCAGTTGCTCATGTTTGGAGTCATCCTCGCGCTCTGGGGATAGATCCTGAAACAAGTTCAGGATGACACAAAAATTTCCACTATTTGCGGAGCCTTTTTATTTGTTCAATTAACCTCGCTATTTTCTGGTCTGCTGGATTTAACTTCTGTAATTTTTCAAGAACACTGATTGCCGAGGCATAGTTTTTTTCGTCCAGATAGAGCTGAGCGAGCGCGTAGTAAGAGAAGAAGAAATCAGGCTGCTTTTCGATGGCGGTTTCGAAGTTTTTGACCGCCTGCCCGCGGTTGCCAATTTCTTTATAGGAGTTGCCGAGGTTGTGGTAAGCCACGGCGTTGTGGGCGTCCAGGTTGATGGCTTTTTGGTAAGTTTCAATCGCTTCGGCAGACAGCTTGGCGTCGGCATAGGCCATACCGAGGTTGTTTAAGACGCGATAAGTTTGGGAATACTTAAGCGTTTGGTTGTAAAAAGTGATTGGGTCTTGCCAGTCATTGTTGCGGGCAATGGTTTTTTTGCCCAAAATCGCGAGATAGAATATAAGCAGCAATGCAAGTATGTAGCGGAAACCTTTAGGTTTCCATAATGGAGGCCTAAAGGCCTCCGCTACATTTAACGCAAGATAAGACATGACCAAAAATATTCCAATCATCGGCACGTACATCCAATGCTCGTAAATCAGGCCCGAATTCGGAATGAGGAGGTTGGAATTGGGAAACAGGCGGATGAAGAACCAGAAAATCCCAAAACTTATGATTGGGTATTTTTTGATGCATAAAAAGGCCGCGGTTATTAGGCCAAAGACGAGTAAGCCCCCAACAAAGACGTCCGGAATGAGTAGGTTGTGGGGAATGTCGAAGCCGCGCTCCATATGCAGATTATTCGGCCAAAACAAAAGTTGGAAATAAATTGCCATGGCGCGGAAGAAAGCCAGCAGCCGGACGCCAAAATTTTCCGTAAACAGATTTTCTTCGCCATAAACATTGAAGGTGTTGCTGAAGTTAAGCGCGGTGGCGCGCAGAAGCAGGTAGAGGCCGGCCAGCAGGAAAAATGGCCAGATATTTTTGACAACTTTGAACAGACGTTGCTTGACCGTAAGCTCTGAGGGCAGGGCAAAAAAATCTGTCAGGGCCAGCATGGCCGGCATAACCACAGCCGTGTCTTTGGAAAGTATAGCTGCGATATAGCAAAGTAAAGTGTAACCGTAGTATTTATGGAAGTACCTAAAATTGTGACCGCTATTTTGGGTAAGCCGAAATTTGCAGTAAAATAATATGCCTAAGAAAATAAAAAAAGTTGAAAGCACATCGGCCAGGCCGGAGACATAGGTGACCGCCTCGGTCTGCAGCGGATGGATGAGGAAGATTAAGCTTGTCAGAAAAGAAACCCAGGGCAAGCGAAATAACCTTACTGTAATACTGTACAGTAAGATAGTATTGGCGATGTGCAATAAGAGATTTATCAAGTGGTATCCGGGAGCCCAGTCATTCCAGAGCTGCCACTCAATTGAGAACGCCGTCAGCATCAGCGGCCGCCAGTAGTTGCTGGTAAGCCCCGCGCCCGCGATCTGGTTTTCGCTGAAAAACTTCGGCCAATCGAAATTTTGGACATACTGGTTGTTAAGGATGATGTCCTGGTCATCCCAAAACATTTGGTTATTTAAGCTGTTGGCATAAAGAATTAAACCGACAGCCGCAAAGATGAGGGCAATTTTCGTTTTTGTGTTAAGCAAGCTCATGCTATAATCTTAGCACAAAGGAAGGAGGGATCATGAGAGTTCTTGCAACCAAGCAAGCGGAAGACGGCTTTTACAGCCTGGCACAAGTCAAGCACGCGCACGACATCACTCACGGAGTTGAGCCCCATTACGGAATTATTCAGGATATTTTGCTGAATGGATTCCGTTGCCGAGATCGGATCCCGGTGAAGGACCTGACCCCAAATCAGGTTCAAGCTATCCGTTCCCACCTCGAGTAGGTGTTGGCTTCCAGATTTTGCTTGTTTTTTTGTGCTAAAATGCCTATATGAAATTGATTCACAAAAAATGCGTGCCGTGCGAATCTGGCATGCCATCGGCGGGCTTTCGGAAAATGATTTTATTATGGCTGCCAAAATTGATCAATTATGAATCCCGTTAGAAATTTTTTAGACTAGCTTCAAGGAGGCATCGCTAAACAGGAATATCAAGTTTCAACTATTAATCTAGGCAATTAAATTTCTAAACGGGATGAAGATTACAAAACCGGGACATTGCTGTTTGCTTATCGAAGAAAATGGAGTCAGGATTTTGACTGATCCCGGCGCTTGGAGTACGGCCCAGAATGAAATCAAAAATATTGATTTGGTTTTGATCACCCACGAACATTCGGATCATTTGCACATGGACTCGGTCAAAAAAATTTTGCAGAATAATCCCGCGGCTGTTATATGGACCAATTCAGCCGTTGGCAAAATTTTGTCAGAAGCCGAGATATCTTTTAGCTTGCTTGAGCATGGACAGAGCGAAAATTTCAAGGGCATTACACTCGAAGGGCACGGCGAAAAACATGCCGTGATTTATCAGGAATATGGACAGGTCCAAAACACAGGGTTTATGATTGCTGATCGATTGTTTTACCCTGGCGACAGCCTTTATAACCCGAAAAAATCGGTTGAAATTTTGGCGCTGCCAGTGGCCGGGCCGTGGCTCAAAATTTCTGATGCGGTTGATTATGCCATAGCAATCAAACCCAAAATCGCGTTTCCGGTTCATGATGCCATGATTAATATCAGCATGTTTAGCGGTCATCACGGAATTCCCAAAACTTTTTTACCCAAGGCAGACATTGAATTCAATGATTTGCGAGAGCAGAATTGGCTTGAGGTTTAACATTAAGCCCTCGCGTCCCATCCCGGACCGCCCGGTATGGGACAGGAGAGCGGCGGATCCGGGATCTTGCCGAGGACTCAGTAAGATCCCCGATTTCTCTCTTAACGCCCGCCTCGGGGATGGGTCCGGGTTAATAGCATGAATAACTCAACACTTAAAAATTTAGGAATCACGATAGTCGGCGTTGCCGTTTTAGCAGGGATACTTTTCTATTGGCAAAACTTGCGTGGGGTGAGACCCGCGGTGAATCCGCCGGCTGAGACTGATCTAAAAAATGATACGCCTCAGAACACCACCGGCATGCCACTTAAGTTGCCGGATGGTTTTTCCATTGAAATTTTTGCCAAAGGATTGCCCGGAGCGAGAGTGATGGCGTTTGATGGCTCGGGCAATATGTGGGTATCCAGGACTTCAGCAGGGGTCATCACCCAGCTTGAGATGAAGGACGGCCGGGTTATTGCCCAGCATGACATTTTTCGGAATTTGCGCAAGCCACACGGCTTGGCTTTTGATTATCGGACACCTGGCCTGCTTTATTTCGCCGAGGAAAATAAAATCACCCGCGTTACCCTCAATTCCGATGATCCGGGGCAGAAGATTGCGGACTTGCCATCAGGCGGCGGGCATTTCACCCGCACTCTGGGGTTTGGCCCGGAAGATCTGAGGTTGTACGTATCAATCGGCTCTTCCTGCAATGTCTGCAACGAAGGTGATCTTCGCAGGGCGGCGGTTTACAGCATGAATCCGGACGGGTCGGATTTCAAAAAATTCGCGTCCGGTTTGCGCAACACCGTATTTTTTACCTGGAGCTATGTGGATGGCCGGATGTGGGGCACGGACATGGGTCGCGACAATTTGGGCGACAACCTGCCGCCGGAAGAGATCAACATTCTGGCAGAAGGAAAGGATTACGGCTGGCCGATTTGTTATGGCAATAAGGTCAACGATCGGAATTTTGATAAAAATCAGTACATCCGCGATCCATGCCAAGATTCAGAGGCGCCAAAAGTCGAAATGCCGGCGCATTCCGCGCCGCTTGGCTTGGCGTTTGTGCCGGAAGAAGGCTGGCCTGAGGATTACTGGCATGATCTGATAGTGGCTTTTCACGGCTCCTGGAATCGGTCGGATCCAACCGGTTACAAATTGGTGCGCGTAAAATTGGACTCAAAAGGCAACTTTGAGGAGTTTGAGGACTTCATCACCGGTTGGCTGCAAGGTAACACTGTCTTAGGCCGGCCGGTGGATGTGGTTTTTTATAACCGGGGGCTTTATGTCTCTGACGACAAGTCCGGGGTAATTTACAAAATCACCTCTGTTGATAACTGAACCCCGTTATAGTTTTTAAAAATAATTTGTTGATAACTAAAGTGGATAAAATGTAACAAAATGCCTTTTTCTAACGAAAATACTCTGAAACTGTAACGGGGTGAATTGCCATAAATTTAGACCTGCCTTAGAATAATCGCATGTAAAGGGGGTGATAAACTTGAATCCTAAGCAATTTTTGGTCTGGGGCGGCGTGATCCTGGTAGTTGTCGGCGTATTGGGTTTTTTCCTCATCGGACCGACAGCCGAGCAAAGCATTTTCGGCTCAGGCTGGTGGTTTGATAACGCCGAGAACTGGACGCATATCGTGATTGGCGTAGTCGCTTTGCTCGCGGCGTACACCCTGCCGGCTGCCGCGCAGAAAACTCTGGCCATGGTGGTGGGAGCGGTGGCAGTATTAATCGGCCTGTACAGCTTTATCATCTCCCAGTCGTTCTTGGGCGCAAATCTGGAAAATCCTGCTGATTCTTTGTTGCACGTGGTGGTGGGCGCTTGGGCGCTTTATGCGTCTATGAGCAAAGGTTCATCCATGCCAAGCGGTGGCATGGGCAATCCGCAAATGTAATTTCAAAAAAATCCCCCGAAAGGGGGATTTTTTTGTTCACCAGATTTTTTCGATTTTGAATATGGGGTAGAAGATCGGGTTGACCAAAATGAGGGCTTGGATGGCGAGGGTGAAGACCACGGCCGCGACCAGTTTTTGGTTGGCGTGTTTGCGGTTGCCGCGGATGATGAAGGCCACGAGCATTTGAAGCAAAATCAGCGTGCTGAAAGTCCAGGTCCTGGCGAATGCGAGGTTGCCCGAGGATTTATAAGTGTGCCAATAGACTATGAGGGCGATCAGCGAAACCGCAAGCCCGATGCCGATAAGCAAAGCCAGAGAGTTAAGATTCAGAAGCCGATGTTCTTTGGAGCGGGGAAGTTTTTTCATAGCCATGGGATCTTTGGGGTCCAAAGCCAGAGCGATTGCCGGAAATCCGTCGGAGACCAAATTGATCCACAATATTTGGGCGGGCAGGAGGGGAGAGGGGAGGCCCAAGATTAGCGCAATTAAGATCGTGAGCAGCTCGGAAATGTTGGTGGAGATCAGGTAACGGATGGATTTGAGGACATTGTCGTAGATCGTGCGCCCTTCCTCGATGGCTTTGACAATGGTGGCGTAATTGTCGTCAGTGATAACAATGTCGGCGGCTTCTTTGGCCACGTCCGTGCCTTTTTTACCCATGGCCACACCCACTTCAGCCTGCTTCAGCGCCAGGGCGTCATTGACGCCGTCGCCGGTCACGGCCACCGACAACCCGAGCTGTTGAAAGGCTTTGACAATGCGCAGTTTGTCTTCGGGATTGGTTCGGGCGAACACGCGCACCTTCTGGATTATATTTTTTAATTGTTCGTCGCTGATTTTTTCCAAGTCTTTCCCGGTTATGATTTCATCGCCCTCTTCGGCCAGCTCCAGTTTGACGGCAACCGCATGAGCAGTCAGTTCATTGTCGCCGGTGATCATGACAGTCATAATACCGGCCTGCTTGGCCAGCCGGATGGATTCTTTGACTTCATCCCGAATGGGATCGGAGAGCGCAATGAACCCCAGGAAAATCAGATCGGATTCAATTTCATCGCGTCTGTAGCCGGTCTGCTCATCCATCGGCTTATACCCGAAGCCCAAGACGCGGTAGCCCGATTTGGTCAGTGATGAATAGACGTCGGCAAGTTGTTGCTTATCTTCTTCCGTAAGAATTTTGATTCGATCATCTTGCGGGATCCTGGTTGAGGCAGAGACCATAAATTCCGGCGAGGACTTGACCAGAGCTTCTACTTTGCCGTCTTTGCGGACGACCATGCTCATGCTTTTTCGTTTTTGGTCAAAAGAAAATTCTTCCAATATTTCGGCGCTTGCTTTGTGCAGTTCGGTGTTGATTCCCAAAAACTCAGCCAACTGCAGCAGCGCTCCTTCGGTGGAATCGCCCAAAACGGCTTTGGTCCCATGATCGAAGCGGTAAAGCAGGCTGGCCGTATTGGGAATTACCAACGCGTCGAGGAATTTTTTCATTTTTGGCTGATTCAGAGCTGTTTTGATAGACTGCGGGGTGTAATGTTTGCCTAAAACGTAGAGTTTTTCAGCCCGCATCTCGCCTTTGGTCAGGGTCCCGGTTTTGTCCGTGGCAATGACATTGACCGCACCCAACGCTTCCACCGCGATTATTTTTCGGATCACGGCTTTCCGCTGGGCCATGCGCCGCACCCCCACAGCCAGCGTAATAAGAATGATCGCTGGCAACCCCTCTGGAATGGCCGCCACCGCGGCGCTGACCGAAGTTAAAAACATGTCCACGGCTCTTTGGCCCAGTGAGACCCCAACAAAATAAATCAAAACGCTCAACGCCAGGGCGATTAAGCCGATATTTAGGGCCAGATGCTTTATCTGTTTCTGTAGCGGAGTTTCGGTTTCTTTGATACCCTTGAGCGAAAGGGCGATGCGTCCGAATCTGGTGGACATGCCGGTAGCTGAAACCAAGACAATGCCGTGTCCGGCGGAAATCAGTGTGCCGGCGAAAACTTGATTGTGTCCGGCTTCGGAACGCTTAAATACCGGGAGCGATTCGCCGCTTAAGGAAGCTTCGTTTGCTTCCAAGCCGTAGGATTGGAATATGACGCCGTCGGCAGGAATCTTGTCGCCGCTTTCCAGATGAATGACATCGCCGGGGATCAGCTCGACGCTGTCAATTTGGGACATTTTGCCGTCCCGCAGGACTTTGACGTATGTGTGGGTTAAGTTGCGCAATTCTTGGAGCGTGCGCTCGGCTTTGTATTCCTGCCAAAAAGAAATAATGGTGTTGAGGATGACGATGGCGAAGATGAGGATTGAATCGAGAAGGTCGCCGATCATAAGCGATACCGCAGAAGCGATCATCAGTAGAATGTTGAGCAAATTGAAAGTTTCCGAAAACAGCAAGCCAAAAAAGCTGAACCTGTGTTCAATCGAAATTTTATTCGGCCCGATTTTATTCAGAAGCGCTTTAGCTTCAGTTGTGGTTAAGCCCGTTGTTTCCATTTTTATATAAACATTGCGTTAGATCTTGACTTCAGGCCGTTTAAGAAGTCGCGGCCGGTCATGGGTTTGCGGCCTTCCGGATGCAGATAGAGAATTTGCAGGCTCCCCAGTTGGCATTTGACCAGCATTTCATTGCCGCTTTCGTAAATTTTTCCGGGAAGCTCAATTTTGGCATCAGGCAGCGCTTTTGTTTTTAGTATTTTAACAGATTTTTTGTCAAGCGTAGTCCACACGCCCGGTTCAGGATTCAAGGCTTTGACTTTTCGATCTACCTCAACAGCCGGTGTAGCCCAGTCGACCCGGCCATCGCTGTGCGCAAAAAGCTTGGTGTAAGTAGCTTGCTCATGACGCTGCTCGGTACTTCTCATTTGGCCGGTAAACCACTTGGGTAGGGTTTCCATGACCAAGTCGGCTGAGAGATCCGAGAGTTTTTTGTAAAGAGTTATGAAGTCATCATTATCATCAATCGTCATCATTGCTTGGGCGATAACAGGGCCATGATCCATTTTCTCGTCCATTTTGATAAGCGTGATGCCGGTTTCGGTTTCTCCGCGCAATATCGCCGCTTGGATCGGGCTAGCTCCACGGTATTTGGGAAGGAGGGATCCGTGAATGTTGATTGAGCCGAATTTAGGGATGTCGAGGATATCCTTGGGAATGATCTGGCCGTACGCGGCGACAAGCAAAAGACCGGGCTCTAAAGTTGATAGTTGATGGGTGATAGTTGATAGTTCCTCGGGTTGTAAAACCGGAATGTTATTTTTTTCGGCCCACAGTTTGATCGGGGAAGGGGAGAGCGCTTTTTTTCTTCCAGCGGGTCGATCAGGTTGGGTGACAATGGCCAGTATTTGGTATTTAGTATTTAGTATTTCGAGAGTCGGGATGCCAAAATCAGTTGTGCCTGCAAAGACTATTTTATGCGCCATATAGTTTAGTGTCTTACGGTAACGAATCCAGTATCGTCTTGAGGTTACGTCAGGCGTCGAACACCTCACGATACGGGCATCGTAACCGCTAATCTTTTAATTTTTTCCTATCTTTGGTTTCTGTCCCGTCTGTTCGCCTGACCAGCTTCGATGTGATTAAAATCCCGTCCAAGTGATCCACTTCGTGCTGGATCACGCGGGCTAGCAAACCGTCGGCCGAGAGCTCATTTTCTTGGCCTTTGAGATTCAAAGCTCCAACCTTAATTTTATCCGGTCGCCTGACGATGCCGTAAATTCCCGGGATTGACAGACAACCTTCTTCCATTTCGGACTTTTTCCAAGATTTTTTTTTAATTTTGGGATTGATGAGCGCAAACAGCGGAATACCCATGTGCTCCAGATTGACGACGCAGAGGCGGATTGATTTGCCGATTTGGGGAGCGGCTAGGCCAATGCCTTGGGCTTGTTTGCATGTTTCAATCATGTCTTGCGCCAATTTCAAAACGTCCGGCGTGATTTTGGCAACCGGCTGGGTTTTTGTGGTCAGGATTGGATTGGGAACAGTGATTATTTCAAGAATCATAAGTGTCAAAGATTCCCTTTGACATCAGGCGTCTTTGATTTCTTAACTAGGTAAGCGAAGAGCGCGCCGGGTTTTTTGGTTGACTTGCTTTCGAGGACTTCACCCGCGATTCTGCGCAGCAGGCTGTGGTCATGGATAAGCGCCATTTTCAAATAAAACCCGAAATGCTTTTTGTCATCAAGCTTGACCGAAAGCTCTTCAGCCAAGACGTGGGCGGGCGAATGGAGGTGGTGATCTCTCTTGAATTGCCGATTAATCTGCATGACCTAAGTTTATCAGATATATGCTATAATTTCCATGTCTTTATGCGTATTTTTACAGCAATATCATTGCCAAAAGAAATTAAGGATAGGGCTACTCAAATCTTTCAGGGACGATTGCCAGTGCCTTATATCAACACGACAAACCTCCATATTACTCTAAATTTTTTCGGCGAGTTAATTGATGATGAACAGAAAAAAGTTAAAGAGATTTTTTCCCAAGCGGTGATTGAGGCCAAGCCTTTTGAAATCCAGTTTGACAAGCTGGTGAAATTCCACCAACAGATACACATGACGCTTAAGCCCAATCCTGCCTTGGGCAAGCTGCAGTCTCAGCTTGAGGTCCTGTTTCATGATTCAGGCTTCCTGTTTCAGGATCGGATCTATTACCCGCATGTCAAACTCTCGAATTTGCACATGGACAAAGTCATGTTCAAGGACCGGAAAATCGAAGACTTCCCGAATGAAGAATTAAGACAGCTAAGTTTTATGGCTGACAGAGTCGTGCTCTATGAGAGCAAACTTTTGTTGCACCACGCTCACCACACACAATTGATTGAAATAACTTTGAAATGAAAATAGACATTGCCGGTGTGCAGGTTGTCAGCGTATTGAAGCAGGAGGCTATTGCCGCGATTGATCAATTTGTTCAAAACGGTCAGCCGCACCTGGTCACTACGCCATATTCAGAGCTGATTGTATTTGCTCAACGGGACGAAAATTATAAAAAAGTCCTTAACAGCGCGAATCTTTCATTGCCGGACGGCATTGGTATACTTTGGGCAGCTAAGTTTCTTTCGTTGCAACGAAAGAAACAATTTTCAATTTTCAATTTTCATTTTTCAAATCTTATTCTCTCGCTTGCCGCAATAATTTTTTATCCCGCTTGGATTCGGTCGGTCATAAAAGAACAGGTCACCGGCAGCCATTTAATTTGGGATATCGCTAAACTTGCGGCTGACCGCGGCTACTCTTTGGCCCTGGTCGGCGGAACCGATGATGTTGCAGGAAAAGCTGGAGAAGAATTAAGGAGTCAGAATAAAGAATTAAGGATTAATCTGGCCTTGTCTGACTGTGAATTTGACGACGCTCTGGTCGAGAGGATAAACCAGAGTAATTCTGATATACTGCTTATAGCTTATTCGCCGCCCAAGCAAGAGATGTGGCTGGCCCAAAATCTTCAAAAATTGAACGTTAAAGTCGCCATTGGTTTGGGCGGCACATTCGATTATATCGCCGGAAAACAGCCCCAGGCGCCCAAGTTCTTGCATGACATGGGCTTGGAGTGGCTGTGGCGGCTGATCACCCAGCCGTGGCGGATTAAGCGAATGTGGAACGCGGTGCCGGTGTTTATTTGGAAAGTGTATAAATATAAATTGAAGAATTACGGATTACGGATTGACAATTCGTAATCCTTAGTCAGCAATAAATAATTATGCCCGAAGTACGAACCAGGTTTGCTCCAAGTCCCACGGGATTTTTGCATATCGGCGGATTGCGCACCGCGCTTTATGAATTTTTGTGGGCCAGGAAAAACAACGGCAAATTTATCCTGCGCATCGAAGACACGGATGTCAAAAGAACTGTGCCGGGATCACTTGAGAATATCGTGCAGACCCTCAAGGATTTCAGGCTTAACTTCGATGAAGGCCCTATTTTGCAGTCGCAGCGACTGGACATTTACTTCAAACACGCACAGGAACTTATAGACAAAGGCCATGCCTACCATTGTTTTTGCGCGCCAGAGAGACTTGATCAATTGCGCAAACAGCAGCAGGAGAACAAGCAGCCGCCTAAATATGACAAACATTGTCTTAAGCTTTCAAAGGATGAAACAGAAGCGAAACTGCGAGCTAATGAGCCACACGTAATCCGGATGAACGTACCTGCCGGCCAGCGGATAAGTTTTGCCGATGTGATTCATGGGCAAATTTCCGTTTCATCGGACGATTTGGATGACCAGGTGCTTTTGAAATCTGACGGTTTTCCGACTTACCATTTGGCGGCGACGGTTGATGATCATTTGATGGGCATCACCCATGTCATTAGGGGAGAGGAGTGGGTACCTTCGGCGCCGAAGCATATTTTGCTTTACTCATTTTTCGGCTGGCCGCTGCCTCAATTCGTGCATCTGCCGCTGCTGCTTTCCAAAACGCGCAAAAAACTTTCCAAGCGGGAAGGCGATGTTGCGGTCAAAGATTTTTTGGAGCAAGGTTATTTGCCCGAGGCCCTGCTTAACTTCGTCGCTCTGCTTGGCTGGAACCCCAAAACCGAGCAGGAAATTTTTAACCTTCGCGAACTGACTGAAGAATTTTCCCTGGATAAGCTCAATAAAGCCGGCGCAGTGTTTGATCCGGAAAAACTGGATTGGCTCAATGGAGTTTATATCCGCAGCCTGAAAGTCGAGGACTTATTCGCGCGAATTAGTCCGTACTTAATCAGGGCGGGGTTTGAGCTTGAAAAATATCCCAAAGAATTTTTGCTGAGGATTTTGCTTTTGGAACAAGCGAGGCTTAAGAAGCTCTCTGAGATAGGGGAGAGGGTCAAATATTTTTTTAGCGATCCTGCATATGACCCAGAGATGCTTCGGTGGAAAAAGGTGGATAATCGCCAATTAAGCGAATCACTAGAAATTGCTAAAAAAATAATTATCAATTGCCAATTCCCAATTTCCAAAGAAGAAATTCAAAATGCTTTTTTTGCCGAGATCGGGGATAAAGACAAAGGTGCTATACTCTGGCCGCTTAGGGTGGCTTTGACTGGATTGGAAGCCAGCCCCGGGCCGTTTGAAATCATGGATGCGTTTGCTGTTTTGCCAAACGGTAAGGAAATAATTTTGAAAAGATTAAATACGGCCATTGAAAAATTATTCCAATCGTGATATAATATATACAGGATGATTTCTTACTTGAAATCAAAATTTACCCCGTTAGAAAAACAAAGAGAAAACTCAAAACCTGTAATAACTGGCAAATTGCTGCGTTGAGTATATTTAACATATCCTGCGTCGGGTTTTCTAACGGGGCAGGCAAGCGAATATGGTTAAGCGGGGCATTGGCACTAATGCTCGCGTTTGGATTATACTCTAATGCCCCGGTAGCAGGCCAAAGCGTTGACGAACTGCAGAAACTCAAACAAGAGAAACAGCAGAAACTGAATGAAATCAACAAAAAAATATCCGGCATTCAGTCCGAAATCAAGGAAACCAAGGCCAAAGCCAGCTCGTTGGGCAATGAAATCAAATTGGTCAATTTAGAAATCGCCGAGACTGAAGCGCAGATCGAGGCCAACCGCGAAAAAATTGACGAGACGAACCTGGAAATTGCCGAGGTCACTGACCAAATCGTGAAAACCCAAGCTGATATCAAGAAGACCAAGGAAAACCTCATACAGTTGATCCGCCAGCTCAATGAACTGGACGAAATGAGCCCGCTGGAAATCGCCTTGGAAAATGACAACCTTACGGAATTCATTGATCAAATTCAATACACCACCACCATCCAGGATCAGACGAATGAGGCGCTTGGCGAGATTAAAAGGCTTAAGCAAGACCTTGAACAAAGGCAATTCGACTTAAAGAAGCAGAAAGCAAAATTGGATGATTTGCTCGGCCAGCTGGAGGAGGCCGAAGCCGGTTTAAGAGGCCAGCGCACGGCCAAGCAGCAGATTTTGGACCAGACCCGCGGCCAGGAAAAAGTTTACCAGAGACTTTTGGCCGAGCAGAAAGGTTTGGAAGAACAAATCTCGCGCGAAATTTACGATTTGGAAGTGGAACTGCGCAGCAAACTCGGCAACAGGCGGCTGCCGGCCAGGAAAGGCCTGCTGGCCTGGCCCATGGACGGGGTTTTGACCCAAGGCTATGGCAATACCGGATTTACCGCGCTTGGCTACAATTTCCATAATGGCATTGACATTGCAGGTCCGGCCGGCACGCCAATCTACGCCGCGGCTGATGGCGTGGTGATCGACGCCGGCACCGGAGCGGGCGCTTATGGCAATTGGGTGACGATCAAGCACACCATAAGTTCCGGCGGGCGGGCGCTTATCAGTCTGTACGCGCATATGAGCAGTTTTAAGGCCAAGGTCGGACAGACAGTCAAAATGGGCGACCTCGTCGGCTTTGAGGGCAATACCGGCAATACGACCAGGTTGCTTTACGGTTCGCACCGCGGTTACCACCTGCACTTCACCTTATTTGACGAAGAAGGCTATGGCGTGGCAGATGGGCAATTTACAAACGTCTTTGGCCCTTACCGAGTGCCTTACGGCTACACTTACAACCCTCTGGAATTTTTGTAGTTTAGATCATGCAGCCTGAAACTATTGATAAATTGCCTGGCGATTACTTAGCCGGATTTGTTGAAGGTGAGGGTTGTTTTGCTCTGAAGTATAGATTGGATAGAAAGATAAGAAATGGGAAGACGAGAGAATATTTTTACTGGAATGCAGAGTTCGCAATAGTTTTACGCTCCGATGATGCCAATCTTTTGCATAAAATTAGAGATACGCTTGGATGCGGATCAGTGACTTTCGTTAACGGTGGCAAGTTAGCAAGGTATTCTGTACAGAATCCAAAGCTGTTGAGAGAAATATTTATTCCATTATTTAATAAACATCCCTTACGTGGGAAGAAAGCGTCGGATTTTAAGCTTTGGAGTAGGGGAGTAGAGTTAATCTCAGGCGCACGTTTGAAAAATATTAATGTCAAAAAAGGTGTGCGAGGATTCATTTCTAATCATTTAGAGCCAGATATTGAAAAAGAGTTGCATAAGATAAGAAACCAAATGCTGGAATATAAATCATCTAGACCAAACCCTTTTAAATTTAATTCCATATAATAGCTAGTCGTCCAAGTGCCATTGTGCGGCGAGCTTAATATCTCAGAATAAGCCTCTTTCAGCCCACTCCCCTTAGCTTTCTTATCGCTTCGATAATACGCTCTTTCTGTTTTAGAAATCAGATATTAGATATTCTGGGGACACTTCCCTAGCGTAAAAATCGAATATGGCGTGGAACGGTTTTTCAAAAAAAGAAGGGTCGCGCGGTCAGTGGCTGAACCCTGCCGCGCGACCCTTGCTGCGTCGAGTCGGCTCGGCGTAGCTACCACCACTCAAGGTGGTCGAAGTTGCCTCCTCTTAGCACGGACTTGTACCGACTGAACCCGACCGGGTTGGTCAGGTCAATCCACAGCAGCAGATCGGACAGCCGATCCCCGCTGAAGTCCTGCACCATCGGCACGGCACTATTGTACAGCGTCAGCCGATGGTACCTGAAGCCGGCGTAGGCTTGCGTTACGCAGGCGAACCCAGCGCCAGTGCCAGCATGGTAGAGAATCAGGTCATCGAGGCCGCGTTTTTCCAGCCTCGCGATGAGAACACTCCACCCCGCCGACCATCCCCCCCTCTCGTACCAGTAGAAGCCGGTCCAGCCATCCGAGAAGACCCGAAACCAGACTCCGGTTACAGGGTTGTAGAGGAACACGTCATCGGCCGCGTCGATATTGAATCGCCCGATGGACACGTTCCATCCCGGCGACCAGCGGCCAGGCTGTGAGTAATAGAACCCGCCGAAGCCGTCAGACAGGGCCTTGTACCAGACGCCTGTCTCCCGGTTGTACAGGAGCAGGTCCTGGTTATGATCGAAGGCGGAGAAGTTACCCACTCGTATCTCCCAGCCCTCAGACCACCGGCCGTTGACTTCCGTGAAGTAGCCGTTCCAGGTGTTGAGCTGGAGTGACCACTCCCCTGTTACCCGGTTGTACAGGAAGAAATCCGTAGCCCCGTCGCCGTTGTGGTCAAACGGGTACGCCAGCATGCCCCTGGGCCAGGACGTGACGGTGGTAACATATAGCGTCCCAGCGTAGTTGAGAGCCTGCCAGACCAGGCCGGTTGCCGGGTCGTAGAAGATCACGTCTGGCGAGGCATCCTCGTCCAGAAATCCCATGACCACATTCATCCCTGGCAGCCAGTATTCGGTCGGCGCGGCGTATGGCCAGCCGGGATACTGGAACACTCGTGTGAACGCGCCGGTCGTCGGGTCGTATACGAGCAGATCCTCCCGACCGTCGCTGTTGAGGTCCAGCGACAAGATGGTCCGTTCCACTCCGCCAGCTTTTGCTCCAGTCACGATACCGAGCAGAAATGCCACGAGCGCGACCGCTACGAGCAAGCGTCTCATCGTTGCCTCCACGCGCGCCGGTATGGCGCGCAAAAAGTCCTCCTTGGGACTCATATACGAAAGAACGGATAAGTATAACAAAAATCTCCGACAAAGTCAATCCTGCACATCCGTGGCGCCTGGACAAAATTACTCGGTTATGGTAGGTTTATTAGTTCGTGACTGGCACGTTTGAAGGAGGTGATATCAGAGTGCGACGCGGACATATACTCGTCGTTGGGGGGCTGCCTAGGGACTGGGCCGAGCTTTGGCGCGATCCGAAGGTAATCTTCTGGAGCGACCAGGATGGGGAACGCAAGAGTGATATTCCGGGTTCGGTGTTTCAGGTGTACTTTGCCAAGTATCTTTCCCATCCTATCGTAGAACGGGTGAAGAAGATGGCGAAGCGGCAAGGGATCGCGTTCTCGGTCCAGCTGATGGAAATTGGTCAGATCAAGAACCTGATTCTGGCCTACCGGAGGCCGATCAAGCCGGCTCCGGCAACAGTGCCAATCACAACCGCCGTTCTGCCAGCCAGGCTGGTGGCGGCAATTCCGAAGGAGGTGCGTATGACCCCGGCAACAGCCAGTGCTACCAAGCATGGCAAAGATAAGTACACCAAGCTTGGCTTGCAGCAGTTGTGGAAGTTTGCAGCCACGCTGGACAATGCCGCCCTGAGTTGTCAGGCCTCTGCTAAGGCAATCCTTGGCAAGGTACATGAGACTGGCTACAAGGACGCCACGCTCGGCGGCTTGGCGCAAGCGATCCGCAAGGCCCGCCAGGCAGCGGGCGTGGTCACGGCCAAGCCTGCCAAAAAGACGACGCGGAAGTCGGTACGCCAGCGGAAGCGCGTGCTGAAGCAGGAAGCGGCGCAGAAGGACTCGGCCGTATTCCTGGCTGAGAACATCGAGCTGATCGCAACGGCTACGCTCGAGGTTCTCGAGGAAAACAAGCGCCTTCGGGCGGAGAATAGGAGGCTCGACGGCTTGCTCAGGAAGTGGCGCAAGGCGGTCGGCAAGTTGAAGTTGGACTAGCGACGGACCGATCGCCGCAGTCGGGACAGTCTATGGCTGTCCCCTTTTTTTATTTCCTAAGCCTGTTTACAATTTCGGGAAAAATTTTGAGTATTTGTTTAATCTCTTTTTCAGTAGTGAATTTACCCAAAGTGAATCTAACTGTGGCTGACTGGCTGTCTGTAATTTTACCAAGCGCTTGGATGACGTGGGAGGGCTCGGATGAGCCGGAAACGCAGGCCGAGCCGGTGGAAGCCGCGATGCCGGCTAGATCCAGAGCGGTAATCAGGCTGTCTTGGTCAATGTCGCGCACGGTAACGCTTAAGTTGTCCGGGCTTCGACAGTCCCCCATCGGACCATTCATTTCAACGCCGGGAATTGATTCGATTGAATTACGTAATTGATTACGTAATTCGCCAATTTTTTTACCCAAAGCTTCGCGCTCTTCCAAACCGCCTAACAGTTTAACTGCCTTGGCAAAACCGATGATCCCAGCCGTATTTTGGGTGCCCGGCCTCATGGCGTATTCTTGAGCCCCGCCAGACATCAAATTATCGATTTTAAGCCCTGTTCTCATATATAGTGCCCCAACTCCCTTGGGGCCGTAAAGTTTGTGGGCAGTAATAGTCATGAGGTCGCATCCTAGTTTTTCGACGTTGAGATTGTAGAATTTAGCGGCCTGGACGGCGTCAACGTGGAAAAAAACTTTTCGGTTAGTTGATAGATGAGAGTTGATAGATGATAGTTGCTTGCCTATTTCTCTGATTGGCAGGACGGAGCCGATCTCGTTGGAGACGAAAATAACGGAGATTAAGACGGTATTATTCTTGATTTCCTTGATCACTTGGTCAGCGGAAATCAGGCCGTCTGAACTTGGCTTAATGAAGGTCGCTTCCACCACTCCCCTTTTTTCCATTTCCTTGACGACATTGTAAACGGAATGATGCTCAAGTTCGGTTGTAATGATATGCGGCCGCATCCCCCAGTCAAAAAGGGCGCGGCTGACCACTCCCTTGATAGCATGATTGTTTGCTTCTGTGGCTCCTGATGTAAAAATTATTTCTTGAGGTTTGGCATTGAGGAATTTGGCAATGGCGGCGCGGGCAAAATCTATTTCGGCCCGAGCCTGCTGCCCTTCGCGATGGACCGAGCTTGGGTTGCCTAAATATTTCAATTCGAAGTCCCGTATGGTTTTCGATACAGCGGGGTCAAGGGGCGTGGTTGCCGCGTAGTCGAGATAAATTCGATTCATCGACTTGACCTCCTGAATCCGGCGGCTTGGGCTTCGGATTCGGTCGTAAAGCAGATTTCCGGGTTTGTGCGGTTGTAAAACGCGCCGCCTGGCATATGATAAATTTTTCCGGTTGAGCTGATGTTGCCCTTGATTTTGCCGGGACAATCATCGGCAGTCGGGCTAGTCGATGAAGTAGTTTCGGTTTGAATTCCCGCGACACTTCCGCTATAATTGGTGGGCGCGCTGAAAGCCTGCTCAATATTAATTTCCGGGGCATCGTATTTGAACGCCGTGAGCCTTCCCAATCCAAATGCCAGGCTGGCCACCAGCAAATAGCCTATAGAAAGCGCAATTTTTAGTTGGTGGTTTTTTACGAATTCTTTGAATTTATGCATAGATACGCATTTATTTTGGGCCGGGTGTATACCCTGTCGCTTGCCGAGCTGTTGGAGGTTTTGAAAAATTCCGGCTTTGCCTATAAAGTCATGGCTTGCGGCCCTGAAGTCGTGGTCTTGGAGCTTGACCAGCCACTTAACCCCGAAAAGCTTCAGCCTCGTCTGGGCGGCGTTATTAAGATTATACGACTTATTGACACTTTTCAAAAGAAGGGCAAGGAATACCCCTCGCAAGTCCTCGGCCCTTATTTTACGTTCAAGAAAATCAATAACGATTATTTTACGCCCTACACCGGCAAAAAACAATTTGGCGTTTCGATTTATACTCTTGATCCGGCCCTTCGATTTCGCGAGGAAGCGACCCGGGTCGCTTTTCTAATCAAGAAGATTTTGCAGGAAGACGCGCTCAGCGTGCGCGCCGTGATCCCGCTATTTCCCTCGCAGGCTTTGTCGTCAGTGCAGGTCACTGAAAACCAAATTTTGGCCAAAGGGGCGGAGATCGTGGTGGTGTCGGGCACCCAGAGGGTGTTTATAGGCAAAACCATATCCGTGCAGAATTACGAGGACTATGGTCGTCGCGATTACCAACGCCCGGCCAGGGATGAAAAAGCGGGCATGATTCCGCCGAAAGTGGCGCAATCCATGATCAATCTGGGCGGCAACTTCAAACCGCTGGATTACGTCCTCGATCCTTTTTGCGGCTCCGGCACGATCTTGCAGGAAGCGACTTTGCTGGGTTTGCGCGTCGTGGGTTCGGACCTAGACAGTAAAGCTATTGAGAACAGCGAAAAAAATTTGGAATGGTTTCGCAACCGCTACCATATCGCAATCGGGCGTTATAAGCTGTTTCAATCCGACGCCGCGGAAATTTCTTTGCAACTGCCTAAGTTCGACATTAAAGCCATCATTACCGAAGGCACGCTTGGACCCATTTACGGCCAAGTTCCAAAAAAGACTGAGATGGCTGCAAATTTCAAAATGCTGACAAAACTTTACAGCCAAGTCTTTAAGGAATTTGCCAAATTTTTACAGTCCGGATGCCGCGTGGTCATGTGTCTGCCGGCATATAAGTTGAGAGCCAGCGAGTATGAGTATATGCCCAGCATTGACTTTGCTCTCACTTCCGGCTATACTGTTGTGGATCCGCTGCCCAAAGACATTGCCAAGAAGTACAAATTTTTGAAAATTACCGAGCGCGGCTCAACCGTCTACGACCGCAAGGATCAAGTGGTAGCACGGGAAATAATAATTTTTCAATACGGAAAATTGCAAGAAGAATTAACAATTAGCAATGATCAATTATCAAATAATGATCAAGTTTTAATTGGCAATTTAGAACTTGAAAATTGAACACATATGGCTCATAAAAAAGCCGGGGGCAGTACAGCGCTGGGGCGTGATTCGCAATCCAAAAGATTGGGTGTCAAGCTTTTTGGCGGTCAGATAGCCAAAATCGGCAATATTATCATCAAACAGCGCGGCACCAAATGGCATCCGGGCAAAAATGTTCGCCGCGGCAATGATGACAGAGTCTCTATGCCGTGGCTGCTGGCGCGGTCAAATTCACCAGCAAAAAAGTCCGCGGCTTTGACGGTGAGCTGCATAAGCGAAAATTCGTGCATATTGAACCGCCCAAGAACTAGGGCGGTTTTTTTATGATATACTGAGCGCAAACTCCAAGGGGGTGTCGTGAAAGCGCCCGATGTCTTAGCTGCGGAAGTTCGCCATCCAATCAGCGTGCAGCAAGCAGTTGCGATCGTTGGAAGCAAGTCGGAGCTCAGAACGCTCAATCGCGCGAGATTTCGCGACCCGGTCTGCAACCCGAAGCTGGCTATGCTTTTCAATGGAGTTCAGCTTTTACGGAAGAACAACAACTACAGCCTGCAGGGCTCTCCTCAGCAAGTTGAGATTGTACTTCGGAAGCTGAAGGCTGATGAGACTCATTTGCTTCTGCACCAGGCCGGAGAACGGAGAAGGAGGGTGTTGAAGCATATTTTGGACTTGGCTACACGCTAAGTTCCTACTCGAACCAGTCAAGTCGCAACCCGCGGCTTTTTTATTTTTTTTACATCTACTACCACGCTAAGTAACATGGTATTATTTGCTTGATAAAATAAAAATCCTGCAAGGCCAGAGTTTGCAGGGGTGAGGACGCAGACTGGAATCTAGCTTATCATTATGGCTAGCCCATCGAGTTTCCAGGTACGAACACGCCCACAGTCAAGGCAGGTTTCGGTGCTGCAGTCGTTGCCGCTGACCCTAGTCGCGTTCGGGTGCTTGCACCCGGATTGAAGTTTACTGATAATTCGCTCGACTTGCCTCTTGTTCATCGCTTGCTATAGCCCGCTGAAGGTCGAGCTCCGCTTTCCGATTCTTGATCTCATCTTGCGTCATAGCGCCTCCTTGTAGAGCCTATATTAGTATAATCTTTGATTTTAAGTCTAGTTTTTGATGCAAAAACACTAAAGGCTCAACCGCGGTTGAGCCTTTAGAATAGAAGCCATTAAGGACTGCGCCCAACCGTTTATTTTTTATTTTTAACCGCGGCTTTGATGAATTCTTTGAACAAGGGGCCGGGATTTAACGGGCGGGATTTGAATTCAGGGTGGAATTGGGTGCCGACGAAGAAGGGGTGATCTTTGAGTTCTATAATCTCAATCAGCAGGCCGTCAGGCGTGGTGCCGGAGAAGATGAAGCCTTTAGCTTCGAATTGTTTGCGGTACTTGTTGTTAAATTCATAGCGGTGGCGGTGGCGCTCCAGGATTTTTTTCTCGCCGTAAGCTTTATAAGCTAGCGTGCCCTCCCTAAGGTTGCACGGCCAGGCTCCTAAGCGCATAGAGGCGCCGTAATCTTTTTTCAAAAGTTTCTTTTCCTGGTCTGGCATAATGTGGATTATCGGATGCGGCGTTTTTGGGTCTACCTCGGTGGTGTGGGCGCCTTTGAGCCCCAAAACGTTTCTGGCGAATTCAATCGTGGCCATTTGCATGCCGTAGCACAGCCCTAAATACGGAATTTTTTTAGTGCGGGCATAGGTGATGGCTTGGATGAGCCCTTCCACTCCCCTTTTTCCGAATCCGGGGGTAATGACAATACCATCAAAACTCTTAAGGACTTCGGCGCCGGTTTTTTCCAATTTTTCCGAATCAAACCAAACTAGCTTGGGCTTGACCTTGTTCGCCCACGACGCGGCCTTCAGGGCTTCGATAATGGAGACGTATACGTCTGACAAATGATAATCGCCGGTGGCAAAATATTTACCGACCACTGCGATTCTGACTTCTTTGCGAACGGTTTTGAAGACCCTGGCTAGTCTCTTCCAGGGGGAAAGGTCTTTTTTGCCCGGCGACAAGCCCAGTTTGGCCAGAATTTTCTCTCCTAACTTCTGCTGTTGCAGAATTAGCGGCACTTCGTAAATGGACGGCACATCAGGATTGGAAATGACATCCTCTTTTTTGACATTGCAAAAAAGCGCTATCCGCTCTTTGCGTCGGTCGTCCACCGGGTAGGAAGCGCGGGCCACAATAAAATCCGGCTCAATGCCCATGGAGTTTAGCAGCCGGACTGACTGCTGGACTGGTTTGGATTTCATCTCGCCTAAATTTCCGGGTATTGGCAGATACGCGACGTGTACCTGCAAGATGTCATTGGGGTTTCGCAATTTCATCAATCGGGAGGCCTCGAAAAAAATCGCGTTTTGATACTCGCCGACCGTGCCGCCCAGCTCAATAATGACAAAATCGGCGTTTTTGCCGGCGAGCTTGAACCGGCGGATGATTTCGTCTGTGATGTGCGGGATGGCTTCCACATCCTCACCGTCGTATTCAAAGGCGCGCTCGCGGCGCAGAACTTCGGAATAAACTTGTCCAGTGGTAATGTAGTTGACTTTGGAAAGGTCGGTGTCCAAAAAACGCTCATAGTGGCCCAAATCTTGGTCGGTCTCTACCCCATCGTCCGTGACAAAAACTTCCCCGTGCTCCTGCGGGCGGATGGTGCCGGCATCGAAATTCAGGTACATGTCAACTTTCACAGGGGAAACTTTGAAGCCTTTGCTTTTTAAAATAGCGGCAATGGATGCCGCGGTGATGCCTTTACCAAGACCGGAAATGACGCCGCCGGAAACAAAGATGTATTTAGTGCTTCGCTTATTCTTAAGCATAGTTCTAAGTTCTGAGTTCTAAGTGAGTAAAGTCAAAAGTAACTTTATAAACTTTCGACGCTAATTTTAATTTTAGCTTTAATATTCTCAAACAGTTTGGCTTCTACTTCGTGCATGCCCAAAGTTTTGATCGGTTCACTTATGACAATCTGCTTCGCATCCAAACCGGTTGCCGCAGCAATGTTTTTTTCATGAATGGCCGCAAATAGCCTGTCCTTGTTTGCTTTGGCTTTAACGACGAATGTTTTCGCTTCCAGTTTGTATTTAAGTGCCCCGGCTGATTCTTCCTGTTCTTTTAGCCTGTTTTGGCGCGTCTGTTCTTCAATCTGCACCTTGGCAAGAAGTTCAGCGGTTGCAGGCAGCGCCAAGCGTCTGCGGAGCAGAAAATTTCGGGCATAGCCGTCGCTGGCCTCCTTGATTTCTCCGGCTCTGCCAAATCCCGGAACGTCCTTGGTTAGGATGATTTTCATCCCGTTTAGAAATTTAATTGCTGTGAACGCTGTTTACCCTGGCCCATTTCATAAAACAAATTCATGCTAAAAAAACTTGAAAGTGAATTTCTAACGGGATTCATAACTATTATATCTTAAGGTAACGGCGCATGGCAATAGTCGAGGCGATGACCCCCAGCGCGATTCCGGTAAACAGGTTTATCACGACCAAATAAGGAAAGATGCCCCGAATGAGATTGCCGCCTAAGTTTTTGAGGTCCAAAAAGGTTTCAATCCGGGAGGAGGTCAGTGAAAGCAGCAGGAGCATCGCCAGTGATGTGATAAAGGTCGCCAATAAGGCATAAATGATCGACTCGATGATGAAAGGCATGCGAATGTACCAGTTGGTCGCCCCGACCAGGCGCATGATTTCCACTTCTTCGCGCCGGTTGTAGATAGTCAGCCTGATGGTGTTGAACATGACCATGATGGTGACGGCGATGAATACCACGGTTAGGGCTATCCCCAATTGCCTAACCACGTCGGTTAAGCGCGACAAGCGGTCAATGATTTTACGGTTGTCACGCACGCCATCTTCCAAAAGATACGACTTAAATCGATCGCTTTTGATGTAATTGACGATGCTCTCGTAATTTGAAAATTCATCCGCGGTTATGGCCAGAGAATTGGGAAACGGGTCAGTATCGCGGTCCAGTTCTTTAAGCGCCTCCAGTGCGCGCGGCCGGTTCTTGTTCCGTTCGATGTAGCGGTCACGGGCTTGTTCCTTGGACGTGAAAGTTATGGAGCGGACTCCGGGATAAGCTTGGATTTGCTCGCGGGCGCTGCCTATTTCTTCAGTCGACGCGGAGTCGCTGAAGTAGACCGAGATCCCGACGCGGTCTCGGGCATTGTTGAGCGAGAGGTCAGTCAGCGCATAAAGCACCAGTACGGTGGAGATAATGAACAGTGTCACAACCATAATCGCGGTGGCTGAAAGCGACACCCCAAGGTTGCGTAAAAAATTGGTACTGCCTGATCTGATCAGCCTGTTAAATGTTGAAAAATTCATAGGACGTATTTCCCTTTTTCCTGATCGTAAACAACCTGGCCTTTCTCAATCGTCACAACGCGCTTTTTGATTGAGTTGACCAAGTCCTTGGCGTGAGTGGCCAGAACTACAGTTGTACCTTTGCTGTTGATTTTCAAAAGCACCTGGATAATCTCCCAGGCGTTGATGGAGTCGAGGTTCCCGGTCGGTTCGTCAGCCAAAAGCAGCACCGGCTTGTGTGCCAAAGCCCGCGCGATTGCCACGCGCTGCTTCTCACCGCCGGACATTTCGTTGGGGAAAGCATCGGTTTTGTCAGAAAGCCCGACCAGTTCCAGGATTTTAGGAACTTCGGTTTTGATTTTAGATTCTTTCTCGCCGGATACTTCCAATGCAAAGGCGACATTTTCAAAAGCGGTCCTGCTGGGCAGAAGTTTGATGTCCTGGAAGACCACGCCGATCTTGCGCCGAAGATAAGGAATGTCGGATGATCGGATTTTGGCCACATCAATGTCATCGATCAAAATGCGTCCTGAATCCGGGCGCTCTTCACCGATGATTAATTTAATCAAGGTTGATTTCCCAGCGCCGGACTGGCCGACTACAGACAAAAATTCGCCTTTTTGGATGCCGATGCTTATGTCTTTGAGCGCGGCAATTTTTCCGTAAGCCTTTGTGACCTTGTCGAATTTGATCATGATCTAATTATAACAGATTACTTTTGTTTCGTATGCTCGAGATATGACTTGATGAATTCCTCCAATTCTCCGTCCAAAATAGACTCGGCGTCAGAGGTCTCAAAGCCGGTGCGGTGGTCTTTGACTAGTTTGTAGGGGTGAAGGACATAAGATCGGATCTGATTGCCCCATTCGGCAGACTGAAACTCGCCGCGCAGGGCCAATTTCTCTTGGCGCTGTTTTTCTTCTTCCAAAGCGGCGAGTTTTGACGATATAATTTTTAAGGCTTGTTGTTTGTTTTGCGCTTGACTGCGTTCGTTCTGGATGGTAACCGTGATTCCGGTCGGGATGTGGGTCGCTCTTATCGCAGAGTAAGTCGTGTTGACGCTTTGACCGCCGTGGCCCCGCGAAGTTTTGGCTTCTATCTCAATATCGCTTAGGTTAAGTTTGTATTCCTCTTGCTCAATGGCTGGAAGGACTTCGACGAGCGCAAAAGACGTCTCGCGCGTATGCGCAGGATTATACGGCGACAGCCGGACCAGGCGGTGTACGCCAGCTTCGCTTTTAAGGTAACCATAGGCATATGCGCCGGAAATTTCCAGCACTGCGCTTTTTATGCCAGCCTCTGAGCCCCGACTTTCGTCAACCACCAATGCCTTGAATTTTTCTTTTTCCGCGAACCGCAAATACATGCGCAACAGCATCTCGGCCCAGTCCTGGGCGTCCACTCCCCCAGCGCCGGCGTGGATGGACAAAAAAGCGTTGTTTTTATCGTATTTTTGGCTCAAAAAGGTCGAAAGGCGCAAGTGCTCGAATAGGCCTCTTAAATCGCCAAATTTTGCCATTAGGTCGGCTTCCAGGGCTTTATCCTGTTCTTTTAGAGCCATTTCAGCCATTCCTGCCAGCTCTGCCAAGTCCTGCTCGAATTTTTCCCATCCTGACACCTCAGTTTTAACCCGATCTAATTCTTGGGCTACGATTTTGGCCCTGGCAGGGTCAGACCAGAAATCAGGGGCTGACATCCGGTCTTCTATCTCTAGAATTTTTTGTTTATTTTGAGGCAGCTCAAAGGTGCTCCTTCAAGGCCTCGGCATCGCCTTGGAGCTGTTCGATGTTCTTGATCAGCTCTTGAATGTCCATAGATTTAGTTCTAAGTTCTGAGTTCATAAAGTTGCTTTTGACTTTACAAACTTAGAACTCAGAACTTTATAAACATTCAACTCTTTTCATATTCTACCCACGTGAATTGCTCGTGCGGCTCTTCACTGATTTTCCGCCATTTCGACAAATCAATATCCGGAAATTTGACGTCACCGTCAACTTCTCGATGCACGTGAGTCATGTATATTTTATCAACTTTTCCCATATCTGCAAACTGCTTAAAGATCTGGCCGCCGCCGATGACCATCAGTACGTCCGTATCTATTTCGAGCGCTGCGAGCGCTTGATTGAGGTCGTGAAAAACCAAGACGCCATCAGGCGCTTGAAAATCAGTCTGTCTGGTGATGACCACACTGCGGCGATTCGGCAAGGGCTTGCCCAGGCGGTTGATAATGGAGTCGTAGGTTTTCTTGCCCATAAGCACCGTATGACCGTCCGTGACCTTTTTGAAGTGCTTCAAATCTTCGGGAATGTAAAAGGGCAAATCATTGCTCTTCCCGATCACACCGTTTTTCGCCACCGCGACAACAATGGATATTTTCATAGATTTTTTCTGTCAGGATAAATGATACAATTACTTCACTGCACTGAAGCAGTAGAGTATTAGAGGCGCTGTCTGCTTAGGCCTGGGATAATCACTTTTAGCTCGTTAAGGTTGTCGATGAGAAAATCCGGATTGACGGCGCGGAGTCTGACGGTGCTGTTGTGGCCGCCTGTCAATGCTACAGAATAATATCCGTAATATTTGGCATTTTCTATTTCTTCCACAGTATCGCCCACCAGGAGCACCTCTTTTGGCTTTAACTTGAACTTCTTAACATAGTCATATAGTTTCAACTGCTTAAACCGGTTGTGCATGTGTGAATGGTCATCCGATGTCGGACGCGCCATTATTTTATCTACATATCCATGAAGTTCAAGCCGCCAAAGCTGCTTTTCAATGTGTGGGATTATGTGGTTACTGTAAATGACTGATTTAATGCGCATCTTTCGCAGCCAAGCGAGAATCGGTCTGGTTCCGGCCCGAGAGCGGCAGACATCTTCCAGCGGTTCATACTGGTTCAGGAAATATTTATGGATTTTTTCGGCATTGCGGTCAAAGAATTTCAGGTCAAACCCGCGTGCAATCCAATAATTGCGGATTGGAATAGTGAAAGTTGCACGGTATTCCTCAATGGTCCCGCCGCTGAATCCGAAATGCTTTGCGGTCGCACTATCCGCGCGCGACACTGCTGCCGCGTCAGACAATATCGTTCCGTTCCAGTCAAACGCTACGAGCTTGATCATCAAAAACCTCCGATGTTGGCTATCTCGGCTTTAATGGCCGGGTGCGGGTTGTAGTTTTCCAGAGTAAAATCTTCCAGTCTGAATTCATTAATATTCTTTCTTTCCGGGTTTAATTTCATGCTCGGCCATGATTTCGGTTCTCTGGCCAGCTGCGTTTTGACTGCGTCAAAGTGATTGGAATAAATATGGACGTCCCCGAAAAAGTGGACGAGCTCGCCGACAGGGATACCGGTGATTTGGGAAATCATCAAGGTCAGCAAACTATAGCTCGCGATGTTGAAGGGCACGCCAAGAAACAAGTCGCCGCTTCGCTGGAACATGCCGCAATTCAGTTTGCCATTAACCACTGCGAACTGAAAGGTGGTGTGGCAAAACGGCGGTACTTCGTTAGAATTGCCTTTGGACGCCATTTGGTATATAAAATCCGGATTCCAGGCGGATAAGACGTAAGATTTTCTGTAAGGCTTGGTTTTTAAGCCCTCAATGATCCAACCGAGTTGGTCGATTTCCCTGCCGTCCGAAGCCGGCCACCGTCGCCACATTCTTCCATAAACCGTGATTAGGTCGCCCCAAGTTTTTACAAATTCGCTGTCAGAAGATTCGGATTTGAGCTTGGCAATGAATTCTTCCTGGGCTATGTCCGGATGCGCGCCGGTTAAGGCGATTTTGTGATATCGCTTCCAAGCCCAATCGTCCCAAATGTGAACGTCATTATCCACTAGATATTTGATATTCGAGCTGCCGGATAAAAACCACAGTAATTCATGAATTATTCCCCGCGTGAAAACTTTTTTTGTGGTCAGAAGCGGAAAATTTTTTGAGAGGTCAAAACGCATTATCCGGCCGAAGACCGAGCGGATAAAAGGCGGCTCCTGGCCTTTTTTTTTGTATTGAGCCAAAACTTCGGGCGTAAAAAATAAAGGCTTGTCCGAGCCATTTTTCAGGATGTCCTTGAGCAGGTCAAGATATTGTTGTTCCGGATGCTGCATAGCTAATCGATTGTAAAGGTTTTTTCTGTGCCGTAATAATCTTCCCAATTGGCGTTATAAAAAGCAAACATGCGCTCGAGTCGTTCTTGCGTCAGCTCTGGAGTGCCAAGCTCGTCCATCACTCCCCTGATCATGGCTTTGGTCGTGTCTATCATGTTCGGGTCTGTGATCTGCGCCTCAAACTCTGCCAAATAGCCGTAGCCCGCGTTTTTATCAATCGTGACGTTTAAGCCTTTGTATTTGAACTCCCGTCGTTCCCTCGACCATTTAGCTTGGTATCCAAAACCGGATTTAAGCACAAGGTTATCCAACTGATCCAGGGATAAATCGGGAGTTTTTGCTTCAAATTCCATGCGCGCTGTGCCGTTTGAGCTCGTCGTGTCATCAACTGAGGCCTTGATGACAAGCATTACGTCCTTGTCCGCTTGTCGTGTCCTTAAGGAAAATTCAGTCGCATTATCGCAGATGCTTTTGAATTGGATTTTTTGCCCCTCAGGCAGATATTTCACTGTATTACTGTGCAGTAAGGCAGTATTGCCTGTTGTAAAGTAATGGTTAAGCTGTTTATGCGAGCCGAATTCCAGGAAGTTTACGCCGCTAGCTCGCATTTTTTCAACTAATATTTCAGCCGCTTCCCTGCTTCCCAGCAAACTTTTGATTTCAATTTCATAGCTCTGCGTCACATCTCTTGATTTAATTTCGAGGCCAAAGGGGTTTTTTGGCCGGCGTATTTGTTACCCTTTTTTTTGCGGTAAGGCACGTCGACTTTACTGGAAACTTCCTCGAAAGTGAAGGCGCAGATGCGCATCCCGGGATATAGCGCGACCGGTAGGGTCCCTAAGTTCCCAAGTTCCATAGTTGGGTAGCCGATCCAGCCCGGATCAAAGACCGAGGCTGTGCCGTGGACAATTATGCCAAGTCGGCCAAGCGAGCTTCGACCTTCGATGCGTCCCAGAATATCATCGGCCAATTCGAGTGATTCCATGGTGTTGGCCAGCGCAAACGAGCCAGGCTGCATGATAAACGGCCGGTCGTCAGTTATTTCGACCTCGTCCATAAACTGATCGACCTCAATGTTTTTACGAAGATCAATAAATGGAATGCTGGAATTCTTAAACACTCGGAATTTGTCGCCGAGATGCAGGTCAATGGAACACGAGCCGAGCTGGACTTCCAGGTTGGGCTCGGGCGTGATTTTTATGCGCCCTGCTTCCAGAGCCTTTTTGATGTCTTTATCCGAGAGGATCATGCGACTATTTTATCAATTTAGAAACGTGCTGCCAAATTTTGTCGCCGATTTCCTGTTTTGATAGAAGTTGCTTGTCGAAACACTCGACGATTTTGGATTTGGGGCCGTAGGATTTCAGGGCTTCATGGGCTTGTTTTAGCGCCCTTCGCTGATGCTCGAGGTCTGATTCCAGGATGTCGCGCTTGGTGCCGGCAATGTATTTTCTGGCTTTGGTCGTTTTTTTGAGAACCTGCTGGTACGAGACTTCCGCAGGCAGATTGAGAAACAAGATCAAATCTGGCATAGGCAGGCCGAAATTACCGTATTCCATCTTGGCAATCCATTTCACAAACAGTCGGCGCTGTTTTTTTGACTCGATATTTGCCGCCTGGTGGATTTGGTTGGAACTGACGTACCGGTTAAGCACAACCGTATAACCTCCCTTCAGCCAATTCGAAATTTTATCCTTAAATTCCAGGCGGTTGGCCCCGTAAAGAAGTGAGGCTACTTTTGGATCAAGTGTCCCGAAATCGCCTTTGAGATATTCTGTGACCAGGCGCCCAAAGAATGTCTCATACTGGGGAAAGTCCAGGCCTTGAGCCTTAATCCGTCGCCTTTTGAGCCGCTTAACTAAAAGAGCGACTTGCGTCGCCTTTCCGGCTCCGTCAATGCCGTCTATGACAATCAGTTTACCTTCTTTCATTTCAAATTTTTACTCGAATCGACGGTCCCATCGTGGCATGCACGGCCACTGAAAGTATAAACTCCCGTTTGAGGCTTGCCGGTCTGATTGACCGCAATGCGTCGATGAAAGTTTGAAAGTTGGCCAAAAGTTTTTCGTCTTCAAAATTGGTTTTGCCCAGAATCAGGTGGACATTTCCGGAATCGTCGTTTTTGAATTCAATCTTGCCAGTGGCGAATTCCTCGGCGGCCTTGGCAGTGTCCGGTGTGACCGTGCCTGACTTTGGATTAGGCATCAAGCCTTTCGGTCCCAAGATTTTGGCGATTTGGGCCAGTTTTGGCATCATAGCCGGCTCAGCGATTGCGACGTCAAAATCGACCCGGCCGGTTTCTTTGATTTTTTTGATTAATTCCTCGCCCTCGGCACCTTTGAAAACGGCAATTTTTCTGGTCTTGCCAGTGCCGTGCGGCAAGGACACCGTAGCGCGAATCGTTTGGTCAGTCTGTTTGGGGTCAATTCCAAGGCTCGTATGAACTTCCACATTGCCTGTGAATTTAGTCCCGGCTGTTTTTTTTGCCAAAGCGATAGCCTCCGCGGGCTCATAAAGCGTGGATAGATCTATTTCTTTCTTGGCGTTCTCAATTCGTTTGCCCATATTTGATATATTTAATAATTACGGATTGCCTGCCTGCCGGTAGGCAGGCGAATTGCAGTTTAAGACATAATCCGTTAATTCGAAATAAAATAATTAAGCTATTTATATTTGGTTTTCTTTGCGTATAATCATCCAGTGATAGCCAAACAGCGGAATGCCTACGATCAGCTGGGCGATGGCCATGGCGGCCTGGGTTTGTTTCTGGGCCGGCCGGGTGACCTCTTTGCAATAGCGTTCATCTTCCGCGCGTTGGCGGTCCAGTTCTTCCTGGGTTTGTCCCGTGGTTCCAATCTCCTTCATAGGAGCCGCATACCTTGGGCCATAATAACACATAGCGTCATCAGCTTTGGTGAAAATCCAAGTTTTCAGGCCCAGGTTGATCAGGCTGACCGCACCGATGATAATAAGCACAAGGCCGACGATCGCGAACATATAAAGATATACTTTTCTCAGTGTAAGATTTAGAGCCATATTTTTACTCCTTGATTTCAACACCCATGGAGCGCGCGGTGCCGGCCACGATTTTCTCAGCTGCCTCGATTGAGCTGGCGTTGAGGTCGGGTAGTTTGGTTTCCGCGATCTCTCTTAATTGTATTTTATTAATTTTTCCGACTTTGTTCAAAAGCGGGTTTCCCGAGCCCTTTTCTATACCCGCTGCCTTGCGGATGAGCACTGCGGCTGGCGGTGTTTTGAGGACAAAACTAAACGAGCGGTCCTCGTAAATTGTAATTTCTGCAGGCACCACAGTGTCCCCCATTGAGGCTGTGCGATCGTTGAATTCCTTGACGAACTGGCCCAAATTCACGCCGTGAGGCCCAAGGGAGGTCCCAAGCTGCTGTCCCGGCGTGGCCTTGCCTGCCGACAGCTGGATTTTTACGGTTGTTTTAACTTTCTTTGCCATAAATTTAATTCGAAATTACGAACTTAAGACGAATTTACGAACGGTTCGTAGATTCGAATCCGGTTCGTAGTTTCGCATTATAACTTCTTAATTTGTAAAAAGTCAAGCTCAAGCGGCGTTTCCCGGCCGAAGATCGAGACCATGACTTTAATCTTGCCTTTTTCTTCATCCACTTCCGAAACCTTCCCTTCGTAATCCTTAAACGGCCCCTCCATTACGCGCACCAGATCACTTAAAGACACGTCGATCTTGTATTTGGGCTCCTCCACGCCCATGCGCTTCTGCAAAGATTGGATTTCAACATCTGCGATGGGCGTCGGGATCGTGCCGGAACCGACGAAGCCGGTGACATTGGGCGTGTTTCTGACTACGTACCATGAGTCATCAGTGACGATCATTTCCACCAAGACGTATCCGGGAAAGATTTTTTCTTCAATTGTTACGCGTTTGCCTTCCCGAATTTTGATCTTCTTCTCCTTCGGGACCATGACGGAAAAGATCTTGTCTTCCATGCCCATGGATTCGATACGTTGGTGCAGGTTAAAAGCCACGCTGTCTTCGTATCCCGAGTAGGTATGGAGCACGTACCAATGTTTTTCCCCGGTTGCCTGTTGTCTAGCCATTATATTCGATCCTTGTAAACGACCCAAAAGATTGTAGCCCCAAGGCCATCATAAAGCAAATCTCCCAAAGTGTCTCGAAGCGTCATTCGGTTCCAACCAAACTTATCCTCAAATATTTGGTCAACAGCGAATTCAAAGTATTCCCAACCGATCCCGACTATGATCGTGAAGCCAAGGACGAAAATCAGATATTGCCAGGTTTTGAACTTGCTGTTCTTCGTGAGGTAAATGGAGATAAGGCTTACGGCGCCGCCTCCCAGGAAATGCATCGGGATGTCAATGTTCGGAATCCTGTCATACAAATCCAAATATACAGCGACCACATGCACGATCAAAATGGCGGCAAACCACAAAACAATGCGGCGGGCAGTGATCATTGTTTATCCAAGACGAAATTTATGAGTTTATTAAGGCCAAAATCCACAGCGCCCAGGAAAACAGCGATAACCAAGGATATGATAATCACAGCTAGGGTGATGCGCAGTATTTCAGGACGCTTCGGCCAAACGACCTTAAACAGCTCATTTTTGGCCTCTTTTAGGAATTGGATGGGATTTGTCATAACACCTCATTAAAAAGCCCTCGCGGGCTTAAAGTGACGTCATTATAACATACTGATTATTTTGAGCAAGTCTATGAACCTAGACAGGCTACAGAGTTGTTATTTGCGGGTGGCTAAGGCGTATTGGGTAAAGTAGCGGTCAAGATCCGCAAGAGTGGTGCGGTATTGATTTTTACCAAACACAATGTCACAAAGCAATTCTTTGACTCGGGTAATTTCCTTGATGCCATTAAGCCATCGCTTATCGGAAATAGTCAGATCCAGCAGCTCCAAAGCCCGCCAAAACGCATTCATAAAAATTTTCTGGTCTCGGTTTTGCCATTTTTGGCAGCGGCTGACCTCACTGCCTATGTTCCCCATCTGTTCCGAGAGAGACATCTTTTGCCATTTTTCAACGATATCGCTACCGTGAATATAATTCATAAACGACCTGCTTAATTTTTTCTTGAATTTTCGGATCGTCCACGCCCCGTGTCTTATTGTTCTGCGCGGGTCGCAGGTTAATGACTGAATCAAATTCGATATAATCTTCCACTGATTTATCTGGATAAATATTTATCCCCCAAAGATTGCACTGCTCTGAATCTTTCTGTAACAGCAAGGCCTCCTCATCTGCGTGCATTTGCCCTCCCACGGCCATGATTTTTCGCTCAATATCAACAACCGCTTTTACCATATCACCAAAACGTTCATTTGCAAGCCGTCGGAGTTCCTCTAGACTGATTTTATCAGTAACGATTTTAATCGGCATTAAATGTCCAGGTTCTTAACGGCCTTGGCGTGGGTTTGGATAAAGTGTTTGCGGGGCAAGACCTCGTCGCCCATAAGCATTTCAAAAACCTTACTGGTTTTTTCCGCGTCAGTGATCGTCACTTGCAGCATTACCCGGTTCGTCGGATCCATTGTGGTTTCCCAAAGCTGGTCGGCATTCATTTCTCCCAACCCTTTATACCGCTGGACATTGGCCACCGCTTTTTTATCCTTGCTTTCTTTCTGTAGTCTGCCAATTATTTCGTCCCGCTGTTTTTCGCTGAACGCGTATTCGGAAAATTTCCCCCATTGTACCTTGAATAGCGGCGGCTGGGCAATGTAAAGATACCCTCGATTGATAATATCGGGAAAATAACGGTAAAAAAGCGTTAAGAGCAAAGTTCGTATGTGCGCGCCGTCCACGTCTGCGTCCGCCATAATAATAATTCTCTGGTATCGCAATTTATCCACGCTAAACTGGTCGCCAACACCCGCGCCCAAGGCGATGACCACATTTTTGATCTGCTCCGAAGACAGCATTTTGTCCAGACGTGCCCGCTCGACGTTAAGAATTTTTCCGCGCAGCGGCAAAATGGCCTGAAACCTTCGGTTTCTTCCTTGCTTGGCCGTGCCGCCAGCCGAGTCGCCCTCGACAATGTAAAGCTCCGATTTTGCCGGGTCTGATTCCGAGCAATCCGCCAGTTTGCCGGGCAGGGCCAAGCCTTCCAAGACGCCCTTGCGGATAACCGCGTCTCGGGCTGCCCTGGCTGCCAGCCTGGCCTTGGCCGCCAGTAGGACTTTTTCCAGGATCCTGCCGGCATCAGACGGATGTTCTTCTAGCCAGAATTCCATCCCGGAGCCAATAACGTCTTCTACGATCCCCCTGACTTCAGCGTTGCCGAGTTTGGCCTTGGTCTGGCCTTCAAATTGCGGATTGGGCAGTTTGACCGAAACCACGGCCGTTAATCCTTCCCGCATGTCTTCGCCGGTAATTTTGTCTGATTCTTTGATATAGCCGTTTTTTACCCCGTAGTTATTCAAAGAACGCGTCAGAGCCGCGCGGAAGCCGGTTAAATGCATGCCGCCTTCCGGCGTGTGAATATTGTTGGCAAATGTCAGAACCGTTTCCGTAAACTCGTCCGTATACTGGATGGCGGCCTCCACCATAACCTGATCAACCGTTTTGGTTACATACATCGGCTGGGTCTTAAGCGCCTTATTGCGGTTGATGTGTTTGATGTAAGAGACCAGTCCGCCTTCAAAGTAATACTGGTAATTAAACCCGGTCCGTTCGTCTGTGATAATCAGGTGTACGCCTTTGGTCAGATAAGCCTGCTGGCGGTAATGATCCAAAACGAAAGGCAAATCAAACTCCAGCACAGTAAAAACTTCCGCATCAGGCTTGTAAGTGATCTTAGTGCCATGCTGCCAGGCGTCTTTGGGGTTAACTTTGCCGTCTTGCTTGACCTTAGATGTCGCTTTACCGCGTTTATATTCCTGAGTGTAAATTTTACCGTCCCGCCGCACTTCGGCTCTTAGATACTCTGACAAGGCGTTGACCACGGACACGCCGACACCGTGCAAACCGCCGGAAACTTTGTACCCGGAAGCATCGCCGCCGAATTTGCCGCCGGCATGCAGCACAGTCAGCACGGTTTCGAGAGCGGATTTTTTGGTCTGCTTATGCACGTCCACCGGAATACCGCGGCCATCGTCAATGACAGAAGCCGAGTTGTCTTTATGGATAGTGATCCAGATGATCTTGGCATACCCGGCCATGGCCTCGTCAATGGCATTGTCCACGACTTCTTTGAGGAGATGGTGAAAGCCCTCCTTGGCCGTGTTGCCAATATACATCCCGGGCCGCTTGCGCACAGGCTCAAGTCCCTCAAGAACCGTAATTTGCTCAGCAGTATATTTTTTAGTTTTTTCGTCTTTGGGTTGTTCTCGTTTAGCCATTTAGATAATTCTTTAATTGCGAATTAACGAATTACGGATTAAATGCGTAATCCGCAAACCCGCAATTAGCTAATTCACCCATAATATTATAGCACATTTTTTGCCCTAAAAATATAGGTATTTTTAACGCCTCAAATGAAGCTGAGGCGTTAAAGTTTGTGATAAATCACGTATTTTCCGGCTTTGCCGATTTGCCTCAATTTACCTTGATATTCAAGCTCGTTTAAGTACCGTTCTGCTGTGGCATCCGAGACCTGGAGTAGATCCTGGACTTTGTCGTTGCTCAACTCATCGCCAGGCGCAAATGATTTCATAATTGTGTCCAGATGTTCTTGTTTTTGAACCATCGCCGCCCGGTTTGGTGAGGCAAAATTAACCCTTCCCCGCCGCCGGCCCGCCAGGTATCCGATAATCAGAGCAATAACTAATGTAATAATCCAAGCCACTAATTATAATTTTTCACTATACACTTTTGACCGATCGGCACTTTTTGTATAGTTACCTTAATTCCGAACTATCCCTTAATTCTTTAATTTTACCTGCGCCGAAATCGTTAATAAATGACGGAAATTCAGCACCTAGGTCTTCCCATTTCTGCAATGCTAATTTTACGCCGTCTCGATTGGATCTTATATAAATATCCAGATTAACCAAAAAGCCGCGGCCAAGCAAACGATTGACTGTTTCAAATAACTCCCGCGTTTTGGGAAGGCGGTGTCCGCCGGTAGAGTCAGCCGCATAATTTTCAAAATAAGCCTCATAAAGCAACGATTTTGATATACCCAGAGCGACCAGTTTATCTAGAAGTTTTCTTTCAAGCTCATAAGTGTCAAAGCCTACGTATTCCGTTCCCTTGACCAAATCGATTGCCGCTTGTTCCGTCAATGCTTCGTTTAACCAACGCAAGCGTAGAGAAGGCAAATCCGATTGTTTTTCTCCAACGTCTTTACTAAAGTGCAAGCCGCCTTTTAATAACTCATGACGCTCGACTAGAACAAAGAGTTCAGGATTATCTTCAAACACCTTCGAAACGCTGGAATATTCCAGTTGCCCAGCCAGCGCATGGATAATTTCATGGGACATAATCATGCCAACGTGCTCGGGCCGGGCTTCAGACGAGATTCTAATCGTATGCGTGTGGTCTTTAAAGTCGCCGGAAAAGTCCCGGAGTTTCGCAGTCAGGCCGTCCACAACCGCAAAACGTAAAGCCCCCAGGCGTTCTAAAATCGTATCTGTCTTTATCGGAATCTCTCCCGAATTAGAAGCGGCAAGTAATAGCGTTTTTATCTTGTCCAAGTATTCCGGGATCATTTCCATAAATTGGCGCTCGCTTTCCAACACATGCTGACTATGATAATCAATCATTGAAGCCACGAGTTTTGCCGGGAGAATCTTATTGCCATTCTGATATTCCGCAGTCAAACTAATCCCCAGTTCCGTGGCTTTAGCTCCTCTTTCTCCCTCAAACACAGCCGCCAACAGGATAAGATCCTGGTTCGCTCTTGGCTGTTTCATGCTTAAATCGAGGCGCTTACTTAATCGCCCAAGATCGGGCACTCTATCCATCAGATAATTTGCGAAAAACTGCTGAAAAGACCAGGGATCCGTTTTTGCACCCGCGACCATCTCTTCTTCTAATCGCTTAAAATTCCGTTTCCATGTTTGGTCAGCTGTTTTGTTGATATGATCCGCAAGACGACCAACGGTCATTTTAGACCAATCCTCGCCTGTTTTATGCGCAATGTTCCACCAATGCAAAAAGTTGGCGCCAAATATATCCTGCCTTTTATGTTCCGGTTCATCTTCTCTGGCAGATTCGCGTCTGTTAACCCAATCCTCCCCCTCCGAGGAGATTTTTTTTATTACATTGCGCTCTGTTTCCATATTACGAAGGTGATCTTTGTAGTCAAGTTATCCACAGAAACAATTATCTTAACTCTGCGTTAAACTGCTTTTTGGTTTCGTCATAAAGCTTGGCTTGCAGAGGTTCAACTTCTTCGGTTTTAAGGGTTCGCTCAGGGCTTCTGTAAACCACTCGATAGGTGTAGCTGATTTTGTCTTTGTGGAATTTAGCTTCGTTTTCAAATTTATCCAAAAGCTCGACCTGCTCCACCAGATCGCCGCCGATGTCGCGGATTAAGTCGAAGTAATTGTTGGGCACAAAATTTTTATCCACGATGAAAGAGATGTCGCGCGTGATCGGCGGGTATTTGCTGACTTCCACGAATTTTTGGCCAAGCTTAAGCTGCTTGGTCACGCGCGGGTCCTGGGACCACAGCAGGCGGATGTCCGGCAAATCCATGCTGGCAATCGCCAGCCTTTCCAGGCCGAAGCCGAACGCCCAACCGTTATATCCCTCCAAGCCCAAATTTTTAAGCACGGTCTTTCTGACCATTCCCGAGCCGACCATTTCCATCCATTGTCCTTTAATTTCCGCTTCCATTTCAAAGCTCGGATCCGTATAGGGGAAGTTGTGGTCATAAAAACGAAAATTGGTGGAGCCAAAAACGCTCGTGCCAACCTCGGCCAGCGCTCGCTTGAGATCATCGGGAGTGAAAATTTGCTTGTCATCGGGCGCGATTAGCCAGGCGCCAAATTGGTGAAAGACATTCATGTGCCTGCTGTCAATCTCATCCTTGCGGTAGACTTTGCCGTAACAAATAGTTCCAAGTGTTTCTTTATTCGCGATTCTTTGTTTGATTGCCGGGTCATTCAGATAGTAATACCAGAAAACCGTGTCATGGGTTCTTAGCACATGTTCTTCGTCAACATAGTAAGTGTCCGATTTGCTTCGCGCGGGATGTCCCGGCGGCATGTTGAACAGGTCAAACAAGATATGCGCCGGCACGATTTCCGGCACTTGAATTACGTCGAAATCCTGCAGGCTTTTGACCTGGCTTGCGCGCTTGACAATTTCTTGAATCGGACTTCCCTCGGTTCTTGATAAATCCGGCATGCTTAAATACCGCCTGATTCGCTGCGCTTCAAAGTCTGCGCGCTTTTCAAGTTGTTCCTTGAGCCTTTCTTCTTCGGTTGCATCAACATTTATTGTTGCCATAGACTATTAACTTCCGCTATGTATATGCTTCACTGCACTGCAGTAGTGAAGCATTTACTGAAAATTTACCATGTCGCTTGAGAACCTTTTACCAATCTTTACATCATCTTCCAAAATCATAATTCCCTGCCGGGGAATCTGATAAGCCCAGTTCAAACGCCGAGCAAATCATCCCCTGGCTTTCGATGCCGCGAATGGTGGCTTTCTGCAAGACAAACGGCTCGTGCGCTGCGGAATGGATATTACGCAAAATTTTAGCGCCAGGGAGGGCTAAGGCTACCTTGGCGCCAACTTCAAAATTAAAAGCTCCGCAGACCACGGGCGCTATCGTTCTTTCACCGTCGGTCAATTCGACGACTCGCAACCGATCGGCATTCGGATGTTTTTCAATTTTAGTAACCCTTGCCGCGATTATTCCTGGAAATTTCGATTTATGCAACCAACTTAACAGACTCATGCGCAAGAAAAGGTTATTTTTTCACCTGTGGCGGAATCAGTCAATTCACCAAAGCTCATGCCAATGGAAACGGCAAAGAAAACAATGCCCGGTCCGGCTGTGGGTTGAGCTTTCGCTTGCTTGTCAAGATTTGCAATAAAAGCTAGAGGCACCCCGCAAGTTCGTTTAGGTGAAAGCTGCGTGGGCGCTTGCGGATCATTTTTCATTCTGCAGTCACCGCCGACTTTACCGATAACTTCAAACTCGCTGTTACCAAGCTCTTTGGTTGACTCAAGTGTATTATGCACAGAGATCTTTGCAGGCAAGCAGCTGATCATGGCCTGATCAATGCAGTTAAGGGAATTACTTTCGACTGCTGTAAGCTTATCCCTTTCCGCCAGGAGGTGAAGGCCTTCGACCACGCCGCAGTTCTGACGACTGGCGGTTACCGGCGCCAATGAGGTTGGGGTGGGCGCAGGTTGCGCTTCTGGCCTAAGCGTTTGTAAAGTCGAAATTGTCGGCTCATGAAATTGATGTTGCTTGGTGTCCGCTTCTATTTGCGCCAAGCGGCTTTTCGTCATCCTAAATCCAGGAGTCAGCGGGTCATAACCGTTCGCAATCGATACAGCGTCATTGTAATCATTGGTTGCGGCGATCTCGCGCCGGTCCGTGTATTTGAGGTTTGGGTCTGTCTTGAAGACAGTAAGCTCGTCGCTGTCAGCTAAGCCATCCATATCCGTGTCGGAATTTTTGGGGTCGGTCCCTTCCTTGAATTCATTGAAGTTGCTGAGCCCATCCGCGTCAGGATCAGCAGTGTCGCCACAAATTTTATCGTTAGCGCAAACCTCTGATCCAAAATGCTGGTTTAACCAAACCCTCGGCAGGCGGGTTTGCGTCGCAATAGGTTGATCGGTTTCATCCTGATTCGCGAATCTGAAGTACCACAGGAGTGCCAAAAGCAACACCAAAAGCACGGCTCCGGCAATGTAAAACCACTTGCGAACAAACGGCGCGCCAACTTCCGGAGACTGCGCTTGCGGATGCTGAGACGTTTCTACAGGCTTCCTGCCTAAGGGAGGCATGACAACATAATTTACTTCATCGGATTGACTTTGTGTTTCTGGCATTGACATTACTTGAGCGTTAAATATGATTCCAAGAAAACCAAGGCAAGCGTGAGCAGGGCAACAGGCATGGTTGAGAACATTTCGAGTGCAAGTAAAACGAATGATATTGTGACGAGGATTGCGAGCCACAAGCCCTGCCGAGCCGAGACGTGAAGGTCTTGAAGAGCGAACTCCCTGTTCCCGAGAGACTGCCGGATATAATATCCAGCCAGCATCGCTGTCGTAAACACGAGCAGAAACAGAATTGAATAAAAAGACAGAAGTACCACGAATCCTGATTCGGGACTGACTGCCATAAGCAGGAAAATCATTGAGGCCAGGCTTGCCCCGAAGACAATGTCAGCGATTAACAAATAAGATTTTGCAGCCAGAGTGTTCACGCTTCCATTATACCATAAAATCACGGTATTTGCAGTCGTGGGAAATTTTTTGGTCGAGTTTGGGGAAGGAATTTGATTTGATGGCGTCGATTATTTGCTCGATGGTCTGAAGGAGTTTAACCTTAACTTTTTCGATGTCTTGGCTGCTGCCCAGGAATTTCGGACTGTCGCCGAGGCTTTTTAGGTACCAATATTTAAGGGTGCGGACTTTTTCCTTGAATTGCTCCTGCGCCGCCCATTGGTAGATGAACAGTTGATCCTTGTCCTCGGCCGTCAATTTTTCCTTGATTTTGCCGGTTTTGTAGTCAATGATGTCAATCGAGTTGTCACTGTTGAGATCCGCGCGGTCAATTTTGCCCGTGAATTTGAAATTGCCCAGTTTCAGTTTGAATTTTTGCTCAAGAAATTTGATGGTTGAGGGTTGCTCCGAAAATCTTTTGTGAAACGTTTCTAACATCTCCCACCCGAGCTTGCGGGCGTGGTTTTTTTCAATGGCGTCCGGGTACCAATCGTCCACCCAGGACTCTTCGTAGAACTTTTTTAAAAGATCCAAACCTGGGACTTCGGATGCGGTCTGCTTCGCCCCGAACAGATCAGCTTGTTTTTGTTTATTCAGGCGGTCATAGTGGCTTAAAAATTTATAGAGCGTCTTATGGACCGTATCGCCCAGTGACAAGTGCGAAGAACCTGGAAGGGGCAATTGGTAGATATAGCGCAGCTTGTATTCCAAAGGACAGTTGCGAAAAGTGTTGATTTGAGAAAACGAAAAAGTATCGGGGATGAATAGTTGATTCGTGATCTTTGATCCGTGATCTGTGATCGCAGGCGGGTTTTTGAAAATTACCTCGCCGGCGGGTTTGGACTTTTCGGGGAGCTTGGCAAAATCAAGCTCAATCAAAAATCGGGAAGGCTTTTTGTTCGTGGTGCCGCCGTAGTCGTCGGCCCAAGTCAGATAGAGATTTTGCTTCGCTCGCGTGCACGCGACGTAAAACAACCGCCGCTCTTCCATCAGGTGCACATCCCCTTCCGGCAGGATTTCCTTGACTAACTCCGACGGGATTTCGATCTGATCCCGGCGCTCCCTGGAAGGAAATCTTTGGTCAACCAGGTTGACTACAAACACGCATTTGAACTCCAGCCCTTTGGCTGAATGGATTGTCATGAGGCGCATTGCCTCCGGGCCCAAATCGGGATTGTATGAAAGCTCTCCCAAATCCCCAGCTTCCAGCTCCAGCCTTAAATTTTCAAGAAAGCCTCTGAGGGTTTTGTCATTGCTCTCATCCTCAAAACTCATAACCTTCTTATAGAATTGCTCGAGCATGCTGCGTTTCTCAGAAACAGCGGCGTTGTCCGCGCTTAGTTCCTTAATTAAACCCAAATCATCAAGAATCCGAACAATAAGTTCAGATATAGGCGTGCTGCGGGCCATCGCTGTGTGTTTCTCGATCAATCCCACAACCGTGTCGATTTTTTTGGCCGATGGGGCATCAAGCCTAATCAGACTGCGGGCATTGCTCAGGACATGAAAAACCGACAGAGCCTTGATTTTCGCGGTTCTGGTAATGTTCATCAAATCCGCATCCGAGATTTTGAAATTCTCCATTGCAAGCACCCGAAACAGGTTTTCACTTTCGTGGTGGTTGTCCAGAAGGCGCAAGTATGCCAAGAGATCAAGGATAAAAGGTTTTCTGTAAAGCCCTCTGTTGGCGACAAAAATATACCCAACCCCGCGCCGGCTCAATTCGGAGATAAACGGCTCAGCCGAATCGTTGGCTCGGACCAGAATGGCAAAGTCGCTTAAATTTAGACCGGCCTCTGTGAGCTCGTTTATTTTATCAGCCACCAAGCGCACTTCTTCGTGGATGTTGGAGCCATGCAGAACCTCAATGAGGCCTTGGTCTTTTTTATCACTCTTCAATTTTTTGTCGATTTTAAGCTTGCTCTCCAGGCGCTCAGGGTTGTTTTGCTGGATGAATTTATAAGCCAGATCCAAAATATTTTGGCTGGAGCGGTAATTTTCAGTCAGAGTGACTTCTTGAGCTTTTTTGAAATCACTTTTGAATTGCAAAATATTGGAGACGGATGCGCCGCGGAATTTGTAGATGGACTGGTCGTCATCACCAACCACCGTGAGGTTATTTTGCGGCATGGCCAGCAGCTTGACCATTTCGTATTGTGAAAAATCCGTATCTTGGAATTCATCCACCAAAATGTATTTATACTGGGCTTGGTACCGTTTGAGAATTTTCGGACGAGTGCGAAAAAGTTTCAAAGTGAAATTAATCAAGTCGCCAAAATCCAGATAAGAATTGTCCAGCAGCAATTTTTGGTAAGTGTGGTAAGCGTTGGCCACCTCCTTGATTCTCGAAATTTCTATGGAGCGGTCATCGTCATCGTTATGGTCATTGTCTAGACTTAAACTCTGCGCATGCTTCAAATAATCCTCTGGCGTAATTTCTTCACCCTTGGCTTTATTAAAGTGCTTAAGCAGAGCGTGGATGAACCTGTTGGGGTTGCCAAATGGCTTATAATAATCCAAGTCGAATTCGTGCAAATGTTTTTTGACCAGCATCCAGGCTTGGGTTTGCGTCAGAATCCGAAAATCGCCAGGAAGACCGATGTCCAGCGCATGCTGTTGCAGGATTTTTTGGGCAAAGGCGTGAAAGGTGGAAATTTGCAGTTCAACGAATCCCAGGGGCAGGAGCTTATCCACGCGTTCTTCCATTTCATTGGCAGCCTTTTCCGTAAATGTCAAAGCTAGAATTTCTTCGGGTTTTGCCAAGTTTTGTTCAATCAGCCAGGCAATGCGCCGCGTAATTACGGTAGTTTTGCCGGTGCCGGCGCCAGCGATAATAAGCAACGGCCCAGGGCCAAAGGTCACGGCTTTTTCCTGCTGTTGGTTTAATCCTTCTAGGGTTTGTGTCTTTTGTTTCAACGCCTGCTTCATGCGTTGATTATATCACCGCATGAATAATTTTGCAGCAATAAAAAAGAGGAGCAGACGTCCGCTCGCGCGGCGTCTGCTCCCTTTGAAGCCTGCCACCGGGGGGTTGGCGGGCTAAACTCTGGCCTGGAGCCGCGCGGCGACTAGTTGTCGCTGTCGCCCCGTTCAGCTCCCAGTCGGGCGGCCTCCTCCCGGGAAACGAATACCCCCGGGCCGACTTGGACCCGGCCAGCGCCACTGCCGGACCAAGACTGGTCCACCACACCCTTGGGCGTGCTTGACGTCGTCGTGGTCCAGGCCGGACGCCGTTGCTGCCCTGCTGCTGCGGATTGAGCCCAGGCGTCCAGGCCCAGGCCAGAAGAAAACACCATCTGTGCCTCCCTTTTGGCGCGGCGCGCAAGCGCGCCGCATTGTGGTCTTGCTCTGATCGTGTTACGGGTTTGCTAAAACCCTAGCACAAAAACACTCCCAAATCAAGACCCGCTAATCTCTGGGAGATGTTTTTCGCGGTTGCGCATTTTATGTTCCTTGGTTTTCGCCCGCCACATCAAGTTAAAAACGGCAAAAAATACGTATACATTTGCCGGCCTGCCGGTAGGCGGCGTAGACGTAACTAAATGGCGTCCCCGAGAGGATTTGAACCTCTGGCCTCATCCTCCGGAGGGATGCGCTCTATCCGCTGAGCTACGGGGACACGAGATCCCGGATCCCAGATCAGGTCTGGGACACGTCAAGTCCGGGATGGGCCACGGCGGTTGCGAATCGGCATCAGATACTTGCGCGGGTCAGTGTCCAAGTCTAAATGCTGATCTACGAGTTCGCGCATTTTGCCGGACGTGCTTTTGCCGAAACTGACAAGCTCCACTTTTTGGCCCAAAATTTGCAGATACTCAAGCAAGGGAATAAAGTCCCCGTCTCCGGAAGCCAAAACCACAGTGTCCAGTTTGGGATTTAATTTGATAATGTCCATGACAATGCCCACATCCCAATCCCCTTTTTTGGCGCCGCCATAAAAAGTCTGGAGTTCCTTGAGTTTAACCTCAAATCCCGCTTTCTTTAAGGCGTCGAAAAAGGTCTGCTCTTCAGGCATGTCGGCCTTGATGCCGTAAGCGATCGCTCGCACCAAGGGCCGCTCGCCAACTGCGTCTTTCAGAACGCTGTTAAAATTAACCCGCGAGTTGTAAACATTACGCGCCGTATAATAAAGGTTCTGCACATCCACGAACAAACCTACTCTCTGTTCCGCTTTTGCCATATGTTAAAAGTTAATCGTTAATAGTTAATTGTTTAATTTCTTCCCGCCCAACTTCGTTGGGCGAGGCTCGCCCCGCTTCAAGCGGCGCGGCGACCTTTTCCTCAAGCTGCAAAACATGCGCGCTTTCGATCTTGGACGCCAATTTTCGGAAATCTTCATTAATGGAATCGCTGGTGTTTTTGGCGTTCGTAATGTGCTTGGTCAAGACCGAAAGGTTACCGGAAAATTTATCCGAATCCTGTTTGAGGGCAGAAATAATCCGCTGGATCTGTTTGGCCATCTCATTGATCTGGCTCCCTTTGAGGCTGTTGTTGATCACAGTCAGGTAGTGATAAAAAGAATTCGGCGAAGTTATGAGAACCTTTTTGCTCCTGGCATAATCCTGAACTTCTTGCTCATTGATAATTTCTTGAAAGATTGATTCCATGGGCACGTACATGAGCGCGAAATCCATTGTGCCTTCATGAGGCAAAATGTATTTTTTTGAGATTGCCTCGACATGCTTTTTGACGTCTTTGAAAAATGCCTTGCGAAACGCCAATTGATCTTCCTCTTTCTCGGACTTAACAAGCGCACGGAAATTTTCCAACGGAAACTTGGAGTCCACGCATAACAGTTCTTTATTGATGCGGATAATGCAATCCACAACTTCGCCTGATTGGAATCGATATTGTGTCTGAAAATGCTGGTGAGGCAAGACTTGCTTGATAAGCATTTCGAGCGATTCTTCTCCCATGCCGCCGCGCAATTTGGGACCCTTGAGGAGATCTTGGACATCCTTCATTGAGCGGCCAATTTCCTGCATGCCGCCGAGCTCTTTAGTGAGGCCTGCAATCACTCGGCCCGCATTATCCAGCCTTTCGTTGATTGCTTTGTTGAGGTCCTTTAAGTTATCTTCAGTTCTCTGTTTACTGCTAACTGTTTCCTGTTTAATCTCCTTCATCCATTCAGTCATTACTTTCAAGGCATCCCCGTCCTGGGGCTTTTGGCGAATAAAATAAATCACAGCCGCGAAACCGGTGATCAAGATCGCTAATACGACATAAGGATTAAGTTCTGCCATAAAAGTATTATATCAGAACGCAAAAACGCCTCAAGGGCGTTCTTCTGGCGGGCGCGACCGGATTTGAACCGGCGATCTTCTCCGTGACCCCGCACCAAAAGTCTGAGTAAATAAATTTCGAATATCTATTGGCGCTCGCGACGGGATTTGAACCCGTGATCTTCTCCGTGACAGGGAGACGTGTTAGGCCGCTACACTACGCGAGCCAATCGCTACGACTTTGGTGCGGGGCAGGCAGTGAGACGTGCTTGCCCCGTAGTGATCGCGAAGCGATCTACTACTGGGGTTAGACCGGGCTACACCACGCGCCCGTGGTGCCTGGGGTGAGAATCGAACTCACGACCTAAGGCTTATGCCCCGAACTAAAGAAATTTTTGGTGCCAGGGGTGGGGGTCGAACCCACGACCTCGGGCTTATGAGTCCCACGCTCTAACCAACTGAGCTACCCTGGCAAAGATTTCTTAGTACGGGGTAAAAGTCCTTCTTGCCTCGCACCGAACTTGTTCTGGTGCGGGGCGCTCTAACCGACTGAGCTACCCAGGCCTAAGGAACTAAATCATGCCCTTAACCATAGTTCGCGAATAGTTCATGGTTGCGGGGGTGGGACTTGCACCCACAATCTCAAGGTTATGAGCCTTGCGAGATACTATTTCTCTACCCCGCGTCGTTGCGAATTAAAAACAGGGCTTCGGGATTTCCTTATGTCACCTAGGAATCGAAATCCTGTACGTTTACCAATTATATCAGATGTTAATAAAAAATCAAGCCAGGAGATGATTTTTAAGATCCTGTTGTGATTTTATTTTGCCTAAAACGATCAGGGCTTTGATTTTTTCTTTTTCCTCGCCCAGACGCCTGCCTGGCTTGAGGTTTGTATATCTCATAATCAAATCTCCGTTGGCCAGCTTTTTTATCAACGGCTCAAGCCGATTGAGCCGTTGCAGCAGGCCGTGGCCCAACCTTAATGATTTCAGAAACCTGGCGTGGTGGTTATCGCGGTAAACCGACCGTTTAGTCGCGGCTTCGTCATAGCACCAGTGCTTAAGCAGCAGCGGAAAGACGGAAGTTGCGGCCAGTTTCAACTGCTTGCGAAAACCCATGTTGAAAAAATCAAACATGAGCATGTGGTTTCTGATCAGCCACTCAATGTCATTTCTGTCGTGCCGGCCAAATTTTATTCTTTTGGCAAATCCAAAAAAAATATCAGCGGAAACATCAGCGTGCCCCTTGGTGGAAATAACCCATCCCTCTTCTTTGAGAACTTCTTTGGCCCGGTCCGGCTTGCCCATGTCATGAAAAATCAAGGCATAAAGCAAAACTAAATTTTCTTTCCTGGCTTTATGAATAGCCAAAAGCGTATGGTCCCAGATACTGCCCTCAAGATGGTATTTCTTTGATTGGTGTGAAAAAAGTTTTAAGGCTTCGGCTTCTGGAATTATAAACTGGAGCAGCCCAATTTTGTCTAAAAGCCGAAGCCCTTCAGCCGGCTTGCCGGATGCCAAAATTTTGTCCAACTCGGCCTTAATTCGCTCGCCGGAAACGTCCTGAATCAATTTGGCCCGGGTTTTAATCGCGGCAAACGTGTTTTTCTCAAGCCGAAAATTTAGCCTGGTCGCCAAACGCACGGCCCGCAGCATGCGAAGGTGATCTTCGTCAATGCGCTTCTTGGGATCTCCCACAAAGCGGAGGAGTTTTGCCTTGAGGTCTTTCAAGCCATTGACCGGATCGAGAAGTTTTTTGGATAATGGTTCGAAATACAGCGAATTAACCGTGAAGTCGCGCCGCTTGGCATCTGTTTGATAATCTTTGATAAAAGTAACTGTTGTGGGGCGTCTTTTATCCGCATAATCCCCTTCTGAACGAAAGGTTGTGATTTCTATCGGTCCGGCTTTGGTGGCGGCCAGAATGGTGCCGTATTTTTTGCCGATTTCCCTGGTGTAAAATTTATTGGCGCGGAGAATTTTTTGCACCATTTCCGGCTGCGCGTCTGTGGCAATATCAAGATTATCGCTTTGTCGTTTGAGCAATTTATCCCGCACAAACCCAGCGACAAAAAAACCCGAGAACCCTCGGTTTTTCAAAAGGCGGACTATTTTTATGCCTTCTTGATCTAAAGTCATACATGTTCCCATCCCCGCTGAGAATTACCTCTAAGTTGAGCGGGGATCTTCGTAAAGCCACTGTAAGATCCCCGATTACAGTCCCAATTCACGCCTCGGGGATGGTCAAGGGAGACAGGCTCGCAATTTCGAGGAGGGCAAGGGCTTTGGAGAAGAGGAGAAAATGTCAGACGTTTCGAAGCAATCTATTCCTTGAGCGCTCCTGATTCCAAATTACGATGCGTGTGCGTACGGTGCTTGCGGGCGACTTTCAGGCGCGCCAAATGGCGTTCCAGCCCGGCCGTGGCTTCGGTAAAGATTTTTTCGTCTGTTTGGGATTCGGCCATAAGTTTTCTTGCCCGCTCTCGCGCTTGTTCGGCCCGGTTGACATCAATCTCATGGCCGAATTCGGCGGTTTGGGCAAGCACAACAATTTCATTCCTGCCCTTTACTTCAATTACACCTGAAGATGAGGCCAGGAAATTCTCGACTCCGGCTTTCTTATACATAAGCTCCCCCGCTTTCAAATTCGAGATCAACGGGATGTGGTTGGGTAAAACCGTAATTTCGCCCATGTCCGTGGGTAAGGTTACAGACTCGACTTGTTCGTCAAGCAGGACGCGTTCGGGAGTGACGATTTTGAGGTGAATCATGTAGTTTATCGTTATACGTCGACGCTGCGAGTATCGTCATACGGCGGCGTTATACGGTTTTCCTAACGCTTTACGCCGGACGCTTACCGATACGCGCTGCGCCGCCGTCAAACGTATGACTATTTTACTTCAGCGATTGAACCTACCATATAGAAAGCATTCTCGTCCTTGTCATCATGCTTGCCATCCAGAATTTCTTTGAAACTCGCAATCGTGTCCTTGAGCGGCACGTATTTGCCGCTGCGGCCGGTAAAGACTTCGGCCACGAAGAAGGGCTGGGACAGGAATTTCTGAATTTTGCGGGCTCTGGCCACTGTTATTTTATCTTCCTCTGACAGTTCCTCGATGCCCAGGATGGCGATGATGTCCTGGAGGTCTTTGTATTTCTGCAAAACTTTCTGCACGCCTCGGGCAACTTCATAGTGATCCTTGCCCACGATATTTGGGTCCAAGACAGTAGAGCTTGAATCAAGTGGATCAACTGCCGGGTAAATTCCCAGCTCCGTTAGCGCGCGGGACAGCACCACAGTTGAATCCAAGTGCGCAAAGGTTGTGGCTGGCGCCGGATCAGTCAAATCGTCTGCCGGCACATACACGGCCTGCAGCGAAGTGATGGAGCCCTGTTTGGTGGAAGTGATGCGTTCCTGCAGCTCGCCCATGTCCGTGGCCAAGGTCGGCTGATAGCCCACAGCCGAAGGAATCCGGCCTAATAGCGTGGACACTTCCGAACCGGCCTGGGTAAAACGAAAAATATTATCTATAAATAACAGCACGTCTTGTTTTTCTTCATCGCGGAAATATTCAGCCAAAGATAATCCGGTTAAACCTACGCGAGCCCTGATGCCGGGCGGCTCGTTCATCTGGCCAAACACCAGAGTCGTTTTGTTCAAAACGCCGGACTCTTTCATTTCACGATACAAATCATTCCCCTCTCGGGAACGCTCGCCCACACCGGCAAAAACCGATACGCCACCATGTTCCGCGGCAATATTTCGGATAAGTTCGGTAATAATTACGGTTTTACCCACTCCGGCGCCGCCGAAGAGACCAACTTTCCCCCCTTTTACAATCGGGGCGATCAAATCAATAACCTTGATGCCGGTTTCCAGAATTTCAACTTTGGTTGACTGCTCGTGAAATTCCGGCGCCAGCCTGTGAATCGGATATTTCTTGGCAGTCACAACCGCTTCCTGGCCGTCAATCGGCTGGCCCAAAGCATTAAACATGCGGCCCAAAGTTTCTTTGCCCACGGGCACCGAGATAGGCGCGCCGGTGTCAACAACATCCAAATTTCGCTGCAATCCGTCCGTGGCGCCCATGGCCACGGTTCTGACCTGGTTGCCGCCGATATGCTGGGCGACTTCCAAAATCAGTTCCGAGCCGCCATTTTTAACGCTCAAGGCGTTTCTGATTTCCGGCAGCTTTTGCTCAAACTCGACATCCACAACCGCGCCGATAATTTGTGTAACTTTGCCTTTGTTCATAAAGTTCTTTCAGTTTATCTTCTCCCCTTGTGGGAGAAGATGTCAGCTCTTTGGGTTAATTAAGGCGGCTGACAGTTGAGTGGTCACCCTCACCCGGCGTGATGCTTTGCTAATTCTTAGAATCGCGCCACCCTCTCCCGTCAAGGGAGAGGTTAATTTGAGTTAATACCGATTGTCTTCCATCGCCAGCTTAGCGGCAGAAATCTCCGACAATTCTCTGGTAATCCCCGCTTGCCTGGCCTGGTTGTAGGTTAATGTTAAATCATCAATCAAATCGGCGGCCGCGGTATTGGCGTTGCGCATGGCCATCATGCGGGCCGAATGCTCGCTTGCTGCTGCTTCAACCAAGGCCTGGTACACGGTAAATTCAATGGCGCGGTAGAGAAACTTTTCCAGCACTTCATCAGAAGAGGGTTCAAAAAGGATCTCTGGTACGTGATACGTGTTACGTGATACGTGACCAGCAAAGGGCAATACCTGAATTACATTCGGCGACTGCCTAAGCGTAGAAATAAAATCCGTGTAAACCACAAAAACTTTTTCGTATTTATGGGCCAAATAATCATTGATCGCGATTTCGGCAATCGGTTTGGCATCAAGGATCGAAAGGTTACGATCTTTGCCGGTAAAGGCCGCGATGACGTTTAGCTTCTGTCGCCTGGCCGCGTCCGCGCCTTTTTTGCCGACAGTGATAAGGTCGAAGCCATCTCCCCCTCTCCCATCTCCGAGGTGAGAATTAGGCGAGTAATCGGAGATCTTTGCAGAGGCTTTTGTAAGATCCCCGCTCAACTTGACTGAATTCTCAGCGGGGATGGGTTTATTCTCTAATTTAATCAAGCCCAAAGCCTTATTTATCACGTTAGTATTCAAAGCCCCGGCTAGGCCGCGATCAGAAGTAATCAAAATTATCAGCGTTTTTCCTCCCTGTGGAGGGGCATCCTCCACAAGACGGTTGATCAGGGGATGCCTAAGGTCGCCTTTGGCTGCCAAATTTTTTAGCAGTTCTGATGACAATACGGCGTAGCTGCGCGAGGCCGTGGCTTGCTGCTGGGCCCGACGCATCTTGGCCGCAGCCACCAGTTCCATGGCCTTGGTGATTTGGGCAATGTTCTTGACCGATTTGATACGCCGTCTAATTTCTCGGGATGAGTTCGCCATAAAGTTTATTGTGATACGAATCTACGGATATTATGCGAATCTGGCCAATATGCAAATCTCATAGATTGGCATATTTGTATATTCGCATTGATTCGTAGATCCGCATCACACATACGTTTTCTTAAACTCCTCAATTGCCTTCTTTAGTTCCGGCTCGACTTCTTTTTCAAAGTCCTTGGCTGCGTTAATGGAATTAAATAATTTTTTATGCTGAATTCTTAAAAATTGGTGGAATTTGGCTTCCCAGTCGCGGACTTTTTCCAGCGGCACGCCATCCAAGTGGCCGCTGGTGACCGCGTAAATTATGGCCACCTGATTTTCCACAGGCATGGGCTGATATTGGTCCTGCTTCAAAACTTCCGTGATCCGGCGCCCCTGGTCAATCCGCGCTCTGGTCTGCGGATCCAAATCAGACGCAAATTGGGCAAAGGCGGCCAATTCGCGGAATTGCGCCAAGTCCAGGCGCAATTTGCCAGCAACTTTTTTTAAGGATTTAATCTGCGCCGCAGAGCCCACGCGCGACACCGACAAGCCAACGTTTAACGCTGGCCTGATACCCTGGTAAAACAAATCTGATTCCAGATAAATTTGGCCGTCAGTGATGGAAATAACATTGGTCGGAATATATGCCGACACGTCTCCGGCCTGGGTTTCGATGACCGGCAGGGCTGTCAGGCTGCCGCCGCCTTTTTCTTTACTCATCTTGGCGGCGCGCTCGAGCAGCCGGGAGTGGAGGTAAAAAACATCACCGGGATAAGCTTCACGGCCAGGCGGACGGCGGAGGAGCAAGGAAATTTCCCGGTAGGCCACGGCATGTTTGGATAAATCGTCGTAAACAATCAAGGCGTGCTTGCCCTGGTCCATAAAGTATTCACCCATGGCTGCTCCGGCAAACGGTGCTAAATAAGCAAGCGCCGCCGGATCCGAAGCGCCAGCCACAACAATGATCGTGTGGTTCATGGCGCCGTTTTTTTCGAGCTCGGCCATGATGCGGGCGACTTTTGACTCTTTTTGGCCGATAGCCACATATATACAAACAACGTCTTTGCCTTTTTGGTTGATAATGGTGTCAATGGCAATGGCGGTCTTGCCGGTTTGCCGATCGCCAATGATCAATTCGCGCTGGCCGCGGCCAATGGGAATCATGGCATCAATAGCTTTGACTCCGGTCTGGAGCGGCTCATGCACGGATTGGCGCTCAATCACGCCAGGCGCTATTTTTTCAACCGGGTAAGATTGGTCGGAAGTTATTGGCCCCTTGTTGTCCAGCGGCTGGCCCAAAGGGTTGATCACGCGACCAATTAAAGTAACGCCCACTGGAACGGATAAAATTTTTCCCGTCCCCTTGACCTTGTCCCCTTGTTTTATATGTTCGTATTCCCCAAGCAAAATCGCGCCAATGGAATCTTGCTCCAAATTAAGCGCCACGCCCAGAGTTCCGCTGCCGAATTCGAGCATTTCCGAAGCTTTGACCTCCGACAGCCCGGAGACTCTGGCGATGCCGTCGCCTACGGACAAAACAGTGCCAACGGTTTCGGCCTTGGCTTCGGTTTGAAATTTCTCGATTTTAGCCTTGAGTTGCTCGATGATGTTGCTAGGCATAATTTGTTCAAAATTGGATATATGATCGATCTATATCTACTTTGTATCGACGATATATCCTTTTAGATTACTTAATTGCGTTTTTACGCTTGCGTCAATGACTTTGTCTTCAACTTGAATCACTACCCCGCCAATTAAATTCTCGTCAACCCTTGATTTCAGCTTGACCTCGCCTTTTACAAGCTTGTTTAGCGCGTCCAAAATTGCCTGCTCGTTGTCGCGGTTGAGCGGATGAACACTGGCCACATCAACTTCGGTTATGCCTTTTTTTGCAAGCTCAAGCTTGTGGAATTCAGTGGTGATCACATCAAACATCCGAAGGTCGTTATTTTCTCGCAGGGCTGCGACGAAATTATCCAAAACGGCGTCAATGTCTTTAGGCGCAGTTTGGTCAATCACTTCCATCAGGGTTGCGGCGTATTGCTTTGGTGTATATTTCATTTGACAACCTTAAGACTCTCGCTAATTAATTCATGATCCTTTCGACTGTCCAGTTTCCCGCGCAAAATCTTTTCCGATGCCGCGACGACCAGAGTCGCCAGTTCCTGTTTGGCCTCGCTGACCATTTTTTCCTTGTCCGCCGCAATTGCCGCATGCGCCTGGCTAACCAGCAAATCAGCTTGTTTATGCGCTTCAACAATCGTTTCTTGCTTGACTTTGGTGGCGGAATCAGACGCGGTTCTGATGATCTGGTCAGCTTCGGTTCGGGTTTTTTTCATTTCAGCTTGCCGCCACTCGTCAAATTTTTTCTTTTCCATATCCATCAAGTCAGCGTTTTTTAAGCCAGCCTCGATCCTATTCTGACGTTCAGTTAAAGTCTTACCCAGGGGCTTGACTATCCACTTCCAGAAAATAAACAAAACAATGCCAAAGTTGATCAGCTGCGCCAAAAAAAGCTTCCAGTTGATGCCGAGCGTGCCTAAAACGCCTTCAGAGGCTTCATGTTGAGCGACTTCTTGCACCGCTTCTATAGCGGCTAGGATTAGGCTTTGCAGATCCATAGGTGTTTTACAGCGTACAGATTGTACGGATTTACGGAATCTGTAAATCCGTACTGTCCGTACTCCGTAAAGTTATAGTATAAACGTGATAACCAACGCGTAAATGGCGATGGCTTCGGCAAACGCCATGCCCAACAGCATGGGCACGAACAGCTTGTCAGCTGACTCGGGGTTGCGGCCGATGGATTCCATGGCCTTAGTCGCGGTCCAGCCGATAGCTAGAGCTGGAGCAAAGCCTCCAATGGCAATGGTTAAAGCCTTAGCCAAATACTTTACTGCTTCCGGGTCCATATTAATTATTTCCTTTCTTAATATTCCTACTCGACGTTAATTATTTTGAGTTTATTCGTCGGTGGAAAATTAAATACAAATTTAATGATGCGCCTCTTGAGGCAACTCCGCTGTCGCCATGGTTAGATATACCAGCGTCAGCATGGCAAACACCGTGGCCTGCACCAGTCCGACAATCAATTCCAGCAGCATGAACGGCAAGGGCACGAAATATGCGATCAATCCGGCAATCACGGTGAGCAGCACTTCGCCGGCAAAAATATTGCCGAACAACCTCAAGCTTAATGATACCATTTTGGCAACCTCGGAAAAAATCTCGATTATCCCCACCCCAAACTCAAACACCGCGACCATAATACTGATGCCGCCCTTGCGCAGGGAATGATACAGATCACCCAGTTTGACAAATTTATTGGCGTAGCGGAAAAAACCGATGGCCGCTACTCCTAAGATATGCGAGGTGATGACGGAAAACACAGCCATAGCCAAAGTCATGTTGAGGTCAGAATTGGCTGGGCGAAAAAGCGGCACTAATTCGCGCTCGCCGTGGACTAAAAGATATCGGCCGATTGATCCGGTGCCTGGGATAAAGCCCATCCAGTTGGACACGAGAATAAACAAAAACAATCCGCCGACAATGGGCAGGAATTTAAGGGATTTTTTGCGGTCTTGGGTGACTCGATCAACGTATCCCAGCATAAATTCCAGCACCCCTTCTGCAGCGTTCTGGAACCCCTTGGGGATCATGGCGGTTTTTTTGCGCAACAAAAAACCGGCAACCAGGAACAGCAACACGGCAATTACGGAATTGATGTAGGCATTAGTCACCGGAAAAGATCCGATGTGAAAAATTGGTTCAGCCACTAAAGGCGGAAGCGCGTACGCAGCGGTTATCGTCATTGTCATCGTTATCGTTATTTACTAATTAGCTCTCTGAATCTCCGAATTAGCCAAACCGTGGTCGCGACAATTGCCAGCAAAATTCCTACCAGCGCCATCCACGGCTCGCTGTCCCATTTGGCGTCCAGCCATTTGCCCAAAAGCCCGAACGCAACCAGAGGCAAGGCGATGATAAACCCCATTTCCAAAGCCAGGCTGGCAATCCGCCATTTGTTTAAGTCTTTGGGTTTCTGCGGTTCTGCCATAATTTGAAGAAAACATTTTCAAGGCGCGTATACTTTAACAAAAAATTGCCGTTTTGGCAAGGGTAACAAATTTCTAGGGTCTTGACTTTTACGAAATTTCCCTGGAGCCGAAGGTCGGAGTTGAACCCCGATAGTAGAATCTTCGGTTCACTACGTGCAGGCCGACAACTTTACCCCGCTCCTTCTGGAGCCAAGAGTGGGGGTCGAACCCACAACCTGCGGTTTACGATACCGCTGCTCTGCCAGTTGAGCTATCTTGGCAAATATCAGAAGGAGCGGGGCTATCCCTTACGAAGGGGTTGCTCTGCCTGTTGAGCTACTTCGGCAAGATCAGCCCGGTTATTATAGCAAAAATGTTATACATGCGTATAACGTTAATATAACAATCTATTATTTTTTTCATAATTATGATTTACTTAAATACTTTACAGTATTTAAGTTTTTTCAATTCACTATTTGCCGGAATGTGATTAAAATTATTTTACCTTTTAACACGTTTTTTCTTGGTTTTCCAATCCCCGGCCGTCAGGCGGTTGCGGGCATGGAGATGCCAGTCATGGGGGTTTGACTTCTGAATTGCGTCCCAAATCATTTTGGCGGTTTTGGTGTAAAGCTTTGAGTAAACAATCTTGCGGCTCTTAGCAAACTGTTTCTTCAGCTGATTGCCCTTATATTCCTGCTCGGTTAATTCCAAATCCACATCCACATAATCCGCGTCCTTGACGATCTTGGCCTCAATGGACTTGCGATCCTCATATTCGTGCCAGATTTTCTTAAACTCGGATACTGACGTGTCTTCCAGAATTTCCTTGACCGCCAGCTTTTCGTTGCGCTTGGTGTAAAGCCTGGAAACATAATGCACATCGCCAGTGCGACTTTCCGGCAAATCATGCACTAAAGCCATTTTCAAAATTTTCTCGTAATTAGTCACACCCTCATACTTGGCAATGATCAAACTAAGCCACATGACGCGGTAGGTATGCTCCGTGGTTGAGGAGAATTCCGGCGACAGCATCTGCACCCACGTGCGATGCACAAACCGAAAGGCCCCGATTTCATACAATAACTCAAGATCTCTTTTGATACTCATGTGATATAGTTTCATGGAGCAGGTAGCGGGAATCGAACCCGCGCTCTAACCTTGGGAAGGTCATGTACTGCCATTATACGATACCTGCATTACATTAATTTTTCAAATATTTCACTTTTATACCGGTCGTTTGGGTTTCGAGCCAATCCTCAAAGCCCTTCGTTTGGATCAAAATATGCTTGGCGTGCCAGAATTTGGTTCCATCTTTCTCCGCGGTTTCGACAGGATAGACCACATGATAGCCGTAGCGACTGACAAGCAATTTCTTCTGCACTTCGCCCAAAGGTCCTTCTTGGACCCTGGCTGAAAGCTCTGGGATGATTTCGTCAACTTCAAAAAATCCCAAATCTCCGCCAAGCTGCCCTGATCGCGTATCGTCGCTTTCCCTTTTGGCGATTTCCTCAAACGACCCTCCATTCAGAACATCATCCAAAATACGTTCGGCTTTTTGGTAGGAAGCAAAATCTATTTGTTCGGCGTTGTAATACATTTTCAAAGCGTTCGCCACAACCTGCGGTTCGACCACGTATCTGAAAAAACTCTCCCCTTCGCCTTTAATAAAACTTGCTTCAGAAAGCAGACTCGCGTCCCAGTTAAGTCCTAGGCTACTTGCTAAGACTTTGGATATAGCCTGAGCCGCAAGCCGCTCAGAAATGTAGGACTCATCGGTATTCGGCTCATATTGCTTAACGAACTTTGAAAATTCCCGCAATTCAGCGACAGAAACGGATTTTGATCCGACTTTAATTGCCGGCAAAAATCTCTGAACGCCATAGGCAAATACACTGTCTGACGCGGTACCGTAGCCATAGATTACCAATAGCCCCAGGACGGCAATAATCCCTGACCCCGCTAGCATAAATATCCGCTTGGATTTACTCATTCCTGAAAAAATAATTGAACCATTTTTGAGGATTGCTTAAATTATCTTGTTTCGCACTGCCGTCTTTTGGCTCTTCAGCCGGTGGCAAGGAAACGACAAACTCCCCTTCTTTTTTGAGGTTGAGTTTGTCGCGGGCCGCTCGTTCCGTATATTCCGGCGTGTTGTAATACTTGATCAATTCCGTCAGCTCCTCATTCTCTTTCTGGATTTCATCCGCTCGGGTTTGCAATTTTTTGATCTCGCGATTGACCTCGTACTTCTGTCTGAGCATCTTACTCAGACCAACTGAAACCATCAACAGCAGCAAGGCCAGTCCGGCTGTAGCCCATTTGGTCCGAATAAAATCCTTAAACTCCGTCATACAAATAGCGGAATAAGGGTGAACAAAACCATGCCGACTATCATCACGACGGCCAGGATAATCCAAATTTTCTGTAACCTTTGCCTATTTCTCATATATGTGTTATGCGGATCTCGAATCTAATGCGAATCTACGGATATGCCAATCTATAGTTTACCCCCAAGATTAGCATATTGGCTAGATTCGAATTGCATCTGTAAATTCGTATCACGTTTATTTTTTTAGTATCGCCAAGAATGCCTCTTGAGGAATGTCCACGGACCCAACCCGTTTCATGCGCTTCTTGCCTTTTTTTTGTTTTTCCAACAGCTTCATCTTTCTCGTGACATCACCGCCGTACAAACCCTTGGTCACGTCCTTGCGCATAGCCGGAATCGTTTCCCGGGCGATGATTTTGCCGCCGATTGCGGCTTGAATCGCGATTTCAAATTGCTGTCGGGGGATTAAACTTTTTAACTTTTCAGCCAGGGCCCGGCCTTCTTTTTCCGCAGTCAGACGATGCACGATCATCGACAAGGCATCAACTAATTCCCCCGCAACGAGGAGGTCCAACTTAACCAAATCTGCTTCTCGAAAATCCAAAAATTCGTAATTTAGCGAGGCATACCCGGACGACACACTCTTAAGTTTATCATAAAAATCGATTATCATCTGGGCCAGGGGCATTTCGGCGCTGATCAGGACTCGCTCATCGCTTAGGTAATCCAAATTTTTGTAAATTCCGCGCCTGCCGGTGACAAGCTCCAGAATGCCGCCGATATATTTTTGCGGTGTCAGAACCTCCACCAAAACCCATGGCTCTTCCATAGTCGCAAATGCAGATGGGTCAAGCAGCTGAGACGGAGTATGGATGGATTTAATGCTTCCATTTTTCATTTTAAGTTTGTACTCCACCGAAGGCGCGGTTAAAACCAAATCGAGTCCGTATTCCCGAGTTAAACGCTCCTGGACAATATCCATATGCAGAAGCCCTAAGAATCCCGTGCGGAAGCCAAAGCCCAAAGCCGGAATATTTTCCGGCACAAAATCCAATGCCGCGTCTGACAACTTGAGCTTCTCGATCGCGTCGCGAAGGAGCGGGTAATCATCACCGGAGGTTGGGAAGATACCTGCAAATACCATTGGCTTGACTTGCTTGTAGCCGGGTAACGCTTCCCGCCCACCTTTAGTGAGCGAGGCTCGCCCCGCCGAAAGCGGGGCGGCAGCCGTGGTTATAGTGTCTCCCACACGCGATTTGCGGACATCGCGCAGACCGGTGACTATATAGCCAACCTCGCCTGTTTGCAATTTTTCAGAGGGCCAAAACTTAGGTTTGAAAAATCCCACTTCCAAAGCATCTGCCTCGGTCTTCGTTCCCAGCATATTAATTTTCTGACCTTTACTCAAGCTTCCGTCCACAACCCGCACAAAAGCCACCACACCACGGTGCTGGTCATATGCAGAATCAAATATCAAAGCTCGCAACGGCTCAATCGTTGAGCCCTTAGGCGGCGGGATTTTTTGAACGACAGCTTCCAGGACTGCTTCCACCCCTTCGCCGGTTTTGCCGGACGCAAATAGAATTTCCTCGCTCTTAAACCCGAATGCCTTCATAATTTCCCCGGCGGTTTTTTCTCGGTCCGAATTCGGCAGGTCAATTTTATTGACCACGGGAATAATTTTCAAATGGTGCTGCTGGGCCAAATGGACATTGGCCAGGGTTTGCGCTTCGATGCCCTGGGTGGAATCGACTACCAAAATTGCCCCCTCGCACGCGGCCAAGGAACGCGAAACTTCATAAGTGAAATCCACATGGCCGGGTGTATCAATAAGATTTAGAATATATCCTTTCCAATCCATGCGCACCGGCTGAAGTTTGATCGTAATCCCCCGCTCCCGCTCAAGATCCATGGTATCCAAAAGCTGGTCCTTCATCTGTCGCTTCTCCACGGTCTTGGTTAATTCCAAAAACCGGTCAGCCAAAGTGGACTTGCCGTGGTCAATGTGCGCGATGATGCAAAAATTTCTAATCTTGTCTTGCATATATATTTACGGTATTTTCAAGTTGCGCAAATGTCCTGACGTTAAAATCAGCCTTCAGGTTAGTATCTCGCGAAATATTTATTGAAGTCACATCAGCACGGTTTGCGCATTCAACATCAGATGGCATATCGCCAACATAAACCGCTTCTGCAGGCTTGACGCGAAGCTCCTTCAAGGCGACTAGCAAAGACTCTGGATCGGGCTTGGGATGCTTGTAATCCTCAAACGCAACAAGTGTTTTAAAAATTCCGCCATAGCCATATTTTTCCAAAACCGGTTTCACTCCTTTTTTGACACGCGCAGTAACTACGGCAAGCTGATATTTTTTTGACAGTTTTCGCACAATTTTGAGCGCGTTCTCGGGGACTTTGACCAGGTCATGCGGGTACTGGAACCGCTTGGCAAACTGTCATAGGCGGCGCACTTCATCATCTGATTCGGCTTTGGTAAAATGCTTGATTATGTCCCACATGGTCATGTGATTGCGCTCGATATATTGGCTTTTAGAATACTTAACGTCCGGGGCGTATTTTCTAAAAAAACGCTCAAAGAAAACCGCATTGGCATATACGGAGTCAATAAGCACACCGTCAATGTCAAAAATAACAGCCTTAAGTTTCATTATTCCCAAATGTTAATAATCATCAGCAGAGGGCGGGAGATTTTGACCATAAACGATTTTACCATGGTGGTCAAGTGACGACTTTCCTCCAACCCCAAGGCCAGGCTTGCCCCCAGGAAGCATAGTCCGCCTATAAATCCGCTCCCCAAAGCCTGGACAAAGACGCCAACATAAGTCTGCATGTCCACCAGAGGAGCGACTAAGTATAGTGAAACATAAATGGCCAACCCCGCAATCACCGAACTGATGGCAATTTTGATGCTGCTGAGAATCAGATACTCATCATGCAGACTTCCGATCTTACGATGCAATTCAACCAGGAGCATCAAAAGCTGAAGGATAACTGTAAACGAAAAGCTCATGGCCATGCCCGCAATCCCATACTGGCTCACCAGATAATAAGCCAGGATGATATTGACGACAAGCGAGATAAGACTAGTTACTACCGGTATTTTGGTGTTGTGTCGCGCATAAAACGCGCGAGTAAAAAGCGGCACTAATCCTTGCGCAAACAATGAAACGACGAATATGCCAAGCGTCAGCGATACGATTTTGGTATCTTGGAATGAAAAATTAGTCCCCTCTCCGATGCCCAAAAGCAACCTGACAATCTGGGCGCGCAAAACCAGCATCGCCACTGAAAGCGGGACCAGAAAGTATAAGACTTGAACCGTGGTTTTGGCCAGAACATCGCGAAAGCGCTGTTCGTCTTTTTGGTTATATAAATCGGAGAGCGTCGGAAACACGGCAATGGAAGCGGAAATGGCAAAGACACTTAAAAACACGGACTGCAAATTGTTGGCATAATAAAACGCGGACAGTGAACCCTCGGACAGATATGAGCCGAAAAACGTCGCAATAATCAGCGAGATCTGGCCGGTACCCATAGTAAAAATCCGCGGCCAATAAAGCTGCCAGAATTTCATAAATCCGGCTTGGCGATAGTCCAAGCTCAAAAAGTACCTAAAACCTGAGCGAAACAATTGCGGCAGGGGAAGCAAAAAATATAACAAAGTACCGCCCACCACGCCCCAGGCCAGCCCGATTGGTCCCAGTTTCGGATACAGCAACAGGACTCCGCCAATAATCGACAGATTGTAAACAACGGGGACTGCGGAGACAAGAGCAAATTTCTTAAGGCTGTTAAGAACGCTGCCGGTAATTGCAGAGCCGGCCAGGAAAATTGGTGAGAATAGAAGTATCCTGGTGAATTTCAAGGTCAATTCATAAGTTTCACCGCTAAACCCCGGAGCGAGCAGCTTCATCAGAGGGACTGAAAAAATCAAGGCCAAAAAAGCAAGTCCAGCCATCGCCAGAACGGTAGCATTCAAGATATTGGACGCCAGTTGCCACGCTTCTTTTTTGTCCTTATGAAAATATTCGGAGAATATGGGAATAAACGCCACAGTGACCGTACCTGCTATAAGCAAGTTAAATAAAAAATCTGGAATGCGGAATGCCGCAAAATATGCATCCAGTACCTTATTAGTCCCGAATTCATGAGAAAAAATGGCGTCCCGCGCTAGACCTGAAATTTTGGACAACAGCGAAAACAACCCAATGATAATTGTGGCTTTGCCTAATTCAGTCATGTGATAAAACAGCGGCCCAATAATCGTCCCGGTCCGATAGGGAAGAATATTTTAGTGAACCCTCGCTGACGCTCACTCTGTCACTTGTCCAAACCGGCATTACGCCATTCAACCTCATCTCATGGATAAACTTAAGAGGGATGCTTCCGGGCTGTTTTTGGATGAGCATATCGTAGCTTAGTTTGACCTTGAAGGGCAGAATATAGACAAAATTAAGCTCTGATTCGGCCTGAGGGGGTATTTCTGACCAAACTGCAAACTCTGTCTTGCCGGCTTCTTTTCTTACAAAAACCTTATTCCATTTAAGTTCGCCCTGGTCCCAGTCAAGCAAATCCGAATCAGATCTGAAATTAGCGGCAGTGGACGGCAGGTGAGGAAGTTCGGATGCTCCTGAGACTGAAACTATCTCACTGCCTTGGGGCACCAAAACCCGCAGGTAATTCAAATTTCGTTCGTTGGCGGTATTCATCCTGGTAATAGAAAGTTGATTAACCACGGTATTATCTGATAAAAGCGTAGATACAAATTTGACTTTAGTGTCAATATCTAAATCCGTTTTGGTTCCGCTCAAGTTGGAATTGACCAGCATCAAATAATCGCCATCGGTCTGGATGACTTTGCCGGCAAAACCCAGACTCTCGATTTTGCGCTGTGTCTGTTCGTCGCGGCTGTACAAAAGAACTTGGCGAGATTTCATATTGTCATTGAGAATTTGAAAAAGATCAAGCCAATCATCTTGTTTGAAATCAGAAAAACGCTCGAGCAGGATTGGGGCGAAATCTGACAGGAATCTTTTGGGTTGGTTGAGCTCCTTGTCATATTCCTTGGATGTCTTCATCTGGACCACATTCTGAAAATTGTCGGCGGTGAGAGTGACTGCGTATTGGGCCATGTTGATCGGGCCGGTCAATTTCAGAATCTCTTCGAACAACTTCGGAGTCAGGGCAATCACCCCATCCGCTGTTTCTGAAGTTTTTTCGTAAAAATACAAAAGTTTTTTTGCAGACTGCTCAAAATCAACAAACCAATTCGCATCACGAATGCCCCATTTCTGGATATCAGGCTGAAGCGGGCCGGGAGCGGCAATATTTTCAGTCATACTGCCGTCCAAATCATAAATGCTCGCGACTTTGAGTTTTTTAATCTTCCCACCATCGACTTTCAGATTGCCATATGTGCCAATAAACCCGCCCGTGGCCCGCGCCTCGTCGTAGTTTTGAAATACCAACAAATAGGTTTTCGGCCCTTGACCAAACAAGGAAAGATATAAATCTTCCAAGGAAGTCAGTTGAGTCAGAATCGAACGAAGCTTTGCGACCTGCGCCTCCGCTTCAGTAACCACCGATTGGTATTCACCAGGTAAAGCCGAGGCCTTTTCAAAATGCGTGGAAGCCTGCTCTAGGAGCCTAAGCGCATTTTGGAGCCGCAAATTATGTTCCAACAAAACTGCATTGAAATTTTCTGTTACAACGCCTTGATCCGAAACCTCAAGCCGTTCAAACAATCTAAGCCCTTCGGATAAATTCATGCCGGCCGATGATAGCAAATAAGCGCCTTTCAATACATTTTGAGCGCTCAGAGCCTGTGGGACAATTCCGCCCAAAACTGAATGCTGCGACAGCTTCTCCTGGGCACGAAGCAAATTTTCTTGAGCGGAAGTAAACGATTGAAAAGCCGAATCAAAATCTTTCGATGTCAACTCTTCAGAGGCAGCATTAAGTTCTTGGTACGCGCTGGTCGAATAACCCAAAATTTCTCTGGAATCATCAGCGGTTTTTGAAAAGTACGCGGCTGACTGGATTAGCAGAAGAATAATCAGACCGGCTGCCGCAAACGCTCCTGACTCTAAAAAATTAAATCGCCTTCGAATCGGTAAGACCTCTAGCTGACTGATTACTTGAAGTTTGGGCTTCGATTTAGCTGACAAAATCAAATCGCGCTCAAATACTTCCCGTTTCGCCATAAGTCTAGGTTTGGAGGGAGGTTGAACTCTGAGAACTATCGAGCCGAGGTCAGTTTTAGAAAACCTGAATGTCATTTGGCGTACCTCGAGATGTTAAGTAATATTCCGACCCCCGCCAAGCTTAGCGCCAGCGCGGACGATCCATAAGAAACAAATGGCAGAGGAATTCCGGTAAGCGGAATCGTACCGGTAATGCCACCGATATTAATCAGAGCTTGCAATACGATCCATGATGTAATGCCCACTCCAAGCATTTTTCCAAATACATCTGCGGTCTGCCAAGCTATTTTGAAACCTTTGTAAGCGAAGACCAAAAACAACAAGATTACCCCACTGACGCGGATGAAGCCCAGCTCTTCTGACATTATGGCAAATATCGAATCGCCGACCGGCTCAGGAAGATAATTGTATTTCTGTCTTGACTGCCCAAAACCCAAGCCCCACAACCCGCCGGAACCAATGGCGATCAAAGCCTGGTTGATTTGATAAGCAATGCCTTGGGTGTCGGAACTCGGATTGAAGTATGCCAGAATCCTCTGCAGTCGATACGGTGCGGCTTTGATGGCGATCCACATGACCAATAAACCGGCCAAAGCCACTGACGCCAAATGTTTTAACATCGCTCCTCCCGCAAAAAACATTGCAAAAGCGATGGCGATCAATACTAGCATTGTTCCAATGTCAGGTTCGAGCATGATCAGGCCGGCGACCACGATTACGATCATGAGGCTGGGCAAGAACCCATAATACAAATCATGGGCATGCTGCTGGCGCTTATCATACCAACTGGCTAGATAAACGATCATGGCAAGTTTAACGAATTCGGCCGGCTGAAACAAAAAGTAATGAAAATCAATCCACCGGCGGGCGTTGCCTACCTTAAATCCAATGCTCGGAATCAGCACCGCACTCAACATGGCAATCCCGGCAAGCACGAGCAAAGGCGCGATTTTCTGCCACTTATGGTAATCTATCCTCGAAAAAAAATACATCATCAGCAGTCCCGGAACAGCGCCAAAAAATAACTGCCTCATGAAATAATAATGATTGTTGCCAAAGCGCTCAAATGACAATACCGTCGAAGCTGACGAAACCGCGAGCAAACCGAATGCCAGCAGACCCAGAGTCGTGCCTGTCAATACGTAATCAATTTTCGGCAGCTGTTTTCTTTTCATTTCAATTCATTAACTAGCTTTAGAAACTGCTCTCCCCTGTCAACTTCATTCTTAAACATATCAAAGCTGGATGTGCCCGGTGAGAATAAAATTGTATCACCTTGAGAAACTAGGGACCGGGCTTGCGATATAACTTCTTCCAAATCAGCGCCTCCAGTTATTTTCTCGCCTTTAAACCCGTCAACGGCTTGCAAAATTTTCTCAGTGACTCGTCCGATGATCACCAAAGCTTTGATGTTTGGACTTGCGACAATTTTTTTCCCAAGTGTCTTAAAATCCAGTCCTTTGTCATAGCCGCCGACGATCAAAACTGTGGGACTCGTCATGGCGTCTATAGCAGCCATAGTAGGATCGACATTGGTGCTGAAAGCGTCGTCAATGTATCTGATTCCTTCAAAAGTTCCCAAAACGCGCAATCGATGAGGCAGAGGTTCAAAATCCTTCACAGCCAACTTAGCGGTTTCTTCGGATACGCCTATGAGCTTCGCCGCCTCAAATGCCGCCGAGATATTCTCAAGGTTGTGCTGGCCTATAAGTTTCCGCTCCCAATTGCCCACTTTCTGCGGGTCAAAAAAAATTTTCCGCCCATTGCCGCTATGCTTGAAATTATCCGGCAACCGGTGATCCAACACGGCATAATCCTCTGGTCTCTGATAAGTGACAATCGGCAATTTGGCGCCTAGGTACTCCTCAACTGATCGGTGGTGATTTAGGTGGTCTGAAGTGATATTCAGCACGACTGCTATATGCGGGCTGCTCTCCAGATCCTGCAGCTGGAAGCTGGAAAGTTCCAGTATTACCCAACTGTCAGGAGTAAGTATGTCAATGAACTCAAACGGATCTCTGCCGATATTGCCGCCTAAAAAAACCCTGTTGCCAGCCAGCTTAAGCATGTCTGCAAGCAAGCTTATGGTCGTACCCTTACCCTTCGTTCCTGTCACCCCAATAATCGAAGCAGTACAGAGAGAAAAAAACAGTTTGGTTTGGCTTAAAATCAAAGACCCTTTGGCTTTAGCGTGTTGCACTGCTTTTGATAGATACGGCAAGCCGGGGGTCCGGAATATGACTTCGAATTCATCCAGTCGACCTATTAACTCATCAGGAGAGTGCCAGCCGTCAATTATTTCATAAGCAATTCCATGTTTGCCCAAGAAGTCAACGAGCTTGCGGTTATTTACGCCAAAGCCGACTACGGCAATTTTTTTGTCCTTAAGCTCATTAAGCGTCATATGCCAATCATCTTCCCAAACAATCCTGCGGGTTTGTTATCGGCGAATGCGATCTTGCCGTTTATCAAAACAGTCTCTATCCCCAAGGGAAATTTGTAGGGGTGTTCGTAATCAACCAAATCAGTGACGGTGACAGGGTCAAATACGACAATATCCGCCATGGTATTTTTGGCGATTTTGCCCCGGTCTTTAAGATTAAGCAAACCTGCCGGCTCCATCGTCAACTTCTTTATGGCCATTTCCCAGCTGACTGTTTTCTTTTCTCTGACCATACGGAGAAACTTGGGCATGGCGCCAAAGCACCGCGGATGAACTAAATTTTGGCTTTCCTTTTCATAACCTGCACCGTCACTGGCAATTATGGATAGCGGAGAAAATACCAGCAATTCAACTTGCTCATGAGAAAGGTTGTGATCAAAAACTACGACTTGAGCCCTGCAGGCTGTAATGGTATTGAGCATGGCCTCTTCAACCGAAACGCCCTGGTTGCTTGCTATCTGCGCCAACGTTTTTCCTACGAAGCCCGGGTTATTCTCAGCCGTGGCGATAACGATTTGGCCGTAGTTTTGACCAGAAGATTTAAGATAATCCAAAATTTTTCTTCGGTCAGCTGCTGCCGACGAGTGCCGCAGAATCTCGGCACGACCTGCTTCATAAGCCCATTTTGGCAGATAAGTGTACAGCACGGACCAGGATGAATCATACGGGTAAACATCAAAGCTGATTTTAAGCCCTTGATGATAGGCGATCTCCAATTTATTCAAAACGTGATCAAATAAGTGCCAATTTTTCTGGCCACGGACCTTAAGATGGGAGATTTTCAACGCCACATCAGACGCGGTTGCCAGATCAATCGCTTCATCCACCGCTTCGAGAATATGGCTGGCTTCTGAGCGCAGATGAATGCTCAAAAATTTTCGTCGGGGTTTGAGGCTGGATACCAACAGCTTAAGTTCTTCCTCGCTGGAATTGACTTCGTGGGCGTAAATCAGACCCATCGACAAGCCAACAGCACCTTCATCTAAAGACTTATCAACCAATTTTTTCATCACTCGCATTTCTTCCATCTGAGCTGGGCGCACCGAATCTTTGAGCAACCCTCGCCGAACCGTGGCATGGCCTACCAAGCTTAAGACATTAACCCCTAAATTTTTTTGGGACAGGCATTGGACGAATTCCCCAAATGTCACCCAGTTAATATTGACGCCGGCCAGGTCATGCCATTTTTGAATGGTTTTGATGGACTCCAAAGAAGCAAGTGGAGCCAGCGATGAACCGCAATTGCCAACCACAATGCTGGTAATGCCCTGGGCCAACAGGGACGACTGCTGCGGCTGATCAAAAAGAGTGAAGTAAGAGTCAGAATGATTTTGAATATCAATGAATCCCGGAGTGACAAATTTATCTTTTGCGTCAATCACCACCTTTCCCTTAGCTTCCGGAATTTTAGCGGCAACCTCAACAATGCGGTCCTTCTCCACGCCGACATCGAGTTTGCGACCGACATTACCGGTACCGTCAATTACGGTACCATTTTTGATCAGGATGTCATACATCAGCGTCCAATTAGATTAATAGCTACACCAATCACGGCAAACACGGCTGAAATTAGCCAGAAGCGCATGGTAACCTTAGTCTCCGGCCAGCCGACAGCCTCGAAGTGGTGGTGAATTGGTGTGGATAAAAATAATTTTCTGCCTTTTAGCTTACGCCAGAAAATCTGCAACAAGGTTGAGGCGGATTCGAGGACCAAAACGAAACCAATGATGGGCAATACCGCCACCGAATTGGTCAAAAATGCAACCACTGCTAAGACCGTGCCCAAAGACATGGAACCGGTATCGCCCATAAAAAACCTCGCCGGGTAAATATTGAACCACAAGAATGCCAATAATGCCCCACCAATGACCGCGCAGAGCGCAGCTAAATCAACTCTGCCTTGCAAAAACGAGATGACCCCATACGAAAAAAACGATGTTGCCAAGACCCCGCCGGCCAGCCCGTCCAAACCGTCAGTCTGGTTGACCGAAAAGCTGGTGGCTATAACAACAAATATAAACAACGGCATATACCACCAGCCAATGCTGAAATCTCCAAATCCAGGGATGTGCAGAATGTCAAATTCAAGTTTGTAATAAAACCAGTACGCGCCGACGACGGCAAAAAAAGTGTAAAACAAAAGTCTGTGCCGCACCCGCAGCCCACCACCCTTACCTCCCCCAATCCCCTTAATGCCTAAATAATCATCAAGCAGACCCAAAAGAGCGGTTGCGCCCAAAATGCCGAGCGGCAAAAGCGTCTGCTGTCTGGTCAGAAAATTAAAAAAATGAAAAAACTGAATATTCAGTCCTCTGTCCAGAAACCAGAAAAGAACAGCCAAGACAATTACGGTAAACCAGACTAAAACACCGCCCATGGTCGGCGTGCCGTTTTTTTTCTCGTGAAGCCTGGAAAAAACCGGTGTATCTCCCTCCGCGCGGATCCGCTTACCGAATTTATATCGGTAAAGAAAACGCGTGAGAATGGGCGTTAAAGCTATCGCCAGCCAAAAGGCGACAACCGACAAACTGAATATTTTGATTAATGCCGCGTAATTGCTCATTTTTCATTTTAAAAAAAAGCGAAATTGCCTGTTTATTATACCATAAACATCACCATCTGTATACAGAAAAAATCCAGTCAATCAGGTTGCGGGTATCACCTTCCCGATCATCGCTTCCCAGCACAATTGTGAGCACTTCCTGATCGGCTACAGTCACCTTGGCTATCAGATTCCCTTTAGCTTCGGAGGTAAATCCGGTTTTAACCCCGGTAATTCGCTGATCCTCCAGCAACAATTTGTTCGTGGTGGTCAATATATGCTCAACGTGTCCGTCAATCGAACTTGATTTTAATTCCTTAGTCTTTGACAACTGTGCGAGTGTTTCGTGCTTCAAAAACTCTCTAACCAAAACTGAGAGGTCAAGCGCTGTTGAATAATTCTCTCCAGTATCCCACCCGACTGGATTGGAATAGCGCGTGTTAAACAGCCCAAGGATCCGGGCTTTCTGATTCATACGGTCGATAAAAGCATCAACAGTCCCCCCCGCTGTCCTGGCCAATGCAAGTGTCGCGTCGTTGGCGGACGAGACAAGCATACCGGCCAGCAAATTTCGGGTTGTTATTTTTTCGCCCCGAACTAAGCCCATGTTGCTTCCCATCACTGCTGTATCAGAAGGCTGAATTTCTGCCGCTTCATCCAAATCGCGGCTCATCTCCACGACCAGCAGTGCGGTCATAAGCTTGGTTAAACTCGCTATTGGCAGTTTTTCGTCAAAGTTATGCGTGAACAATATGCTTCCAGACGTTAAATCAAACGCGTATGCGGCTTTCGCCGAAAGCTTGGGAGGCGTTAAGGCGCTGGCCATTTCCGGACTTGGGTGAATCAATGGAATATTTTCCGTGTTCGTACCCAGTATCGACGGCCGAATGTTTCCGCGGTAATCCTTGGCGTTTTTGGGCATGAACACAAATGCGATCGAAAAACCCAATATGATGTAAATGATTTTTTGCAGCATGTTTGTTTCCCCAGCTCGGCTAAATGCGCTATAATAATAGCCGAAAGGATAAAAAAATGGAAATTCTCCTGACTGATGCGAACTTTGATTCTGAGGTTCTCGCATCCGACAAGCCGTTTCTTGTGGATTTTTGGGCCGAGTGGTGCGGTCCCTGCAAAATGGTGTCTCCGGCAGTGGCGCAGTTGGCCGAAGAGCTGCAAGGCCACGTCAAAGTGGGTAAGCTAAATGTGGATGAAAACCCCCAGTCCACCTCAAAATACCAAATTTTTAGTATCCCATCCTTAAAGGTGTTCAGGGATGGAAAAATCATCGGGGAAATGGTAGGCGCCATGCCTAAAGCGGTGATTGAGCAGAAACTTAAGGCAATCCTAGGATTAAACTAAGCGCAGAAAATACAAAACCCCGCCGCTCGCAAGCGGCGGGGTTTACTTGCTTCCGATACAACGGCATCACTTGATGATTATCGCAACAAAGGCAGCTTAAAGCCGCGGACGATGCACAATAAAATCACCCTCTTATTTCGACGAGCTTTAAGTGTGGCGATCGGCAACTGAGGAGGCGCCATAAGAGTCCGGCTTGGTTTTTACCGCGAAACCATTGCCGCGAATCATGCCCACAATTTCATGAAGCATCTGCCTGCTTTCCCCATTCGGGCCGATGTCCACGTGAATGGTAAGACTGAACTCATCCAAATCGCGTTTCTTAAGCTCATTGATGAGCTGTTCAGCCAGCCTTAATGAAAGCAGAGCTTCTTGAAAAATCCTCTGCCTAAGATTATAAATATTGGCTTCGATTCGCTTTGACCAAAAATAAATTCCACCGCGGTTTTTGCGGTGGACCACGATAGCCGATACAAATTCGGCATTGCCGTGATTTGAGGCCAGGGAATCAGTGCCGATGATCAGCTCATAACCGAGGCTTGGTTCGCTCTCCATGTAAGAAAGAAGTTTCGATACGGCATTATCAAAACTCAGCGAACCATATGTTGGGCTTTTGAAGTCATTAAAAAACAGGTCCTTCTCCTGTGTCAAAGTTTCAAATTGAAGCTTTTGCATGTCACCATTTTACCGCAATCGGTGTTTTGATGCAAAAAAAACCTGAATCGCAAGATTCAGGCGGAGAATACAGCAGGGTTAGCCTGGCTGTTCCACTTTTCCTCCTCCGCAGTCAGACTGAGACTTTCGGGCAGGGGGAAATGAGAAAGCCCATACAGAGTGCGGCGAGTATCGATGTAATCGCGAACGTGATCCGTTTTTACGGAAGCTACACCCCCGGACATCGGATGCCTCCCTCGCCAGGCCGAATACCGGGCAAAGGCCCCATATCCCAAACTCCCTCCGATTGCCGGGAGGATGCCGCCCGGGCCCGGTTTGAGATAACGCAAATTGCGCAGCGCATGCCCGGCCGTGTAAAACCGGCGGTAACAGTTACGAAACAGCCTGTCGAGATCATTACCGCTCAGATTCGGGTGCTGCCAGGTAGAACAGGTGCCGTCGAATCGGTCGAGATTCTCTTCGGTGATCACTCCCTGGCGCATGAAATCGTCATACTGCTCAGTGCCCGGGATCGGGCAAAGAGTGTAAAACGAGGCGACAGTCGGCCCGATATCACGAATTTGCTCGACCTGATCGCAGATTTGATGTTCCGTATCTTCCGGAAAACCGATAATCTGCGAAAAATGCGTACTAATCCCAAGGCGTCGGCATTGCGCCACGATTTGCCAATACTTTTCCGGGTGGTTTTGCGCTTTCTTGGCCGCGAGTAATGTCTTGCGGTCAAGCGATTCCACGCCGAGAAAAATCTGGAAACAGCCAGCGCGCTTAAGAAGCTCGAGCAGCTCAGGCTGCCTGACGATTTGGGTATCGCACTGGCAGAAAAACGGCAAGTCGAACCTCTCCTCAATCATGGCCGTCAGTAGATCGACAACTTCCTTGTATTTGTTGAAGTTGTCGGACACGAACATGATGAGCCTGATTCCCGCCGCCTTGGCCCGCCTGATGCTTTCAATGGTGATTGCGACTGGCTGGCTGCGCATTCGCTGGCCTGTGATTTTTACCACCGAACAAAAATTGCAACGAAACACGCATCCCCGAGCCGGATAAATCCCAACCATGGGAATGATGTATCCGGACAATTCCTCCCTCGAGGCCGGAATCAACACCGGGGGTTCCAATTTCTTCGCCCACCTCTCTCCATGTCCGTAAATCGGCTTCAGTTTGCCCTGCACCGCGTCCGAAAGGATCGCCGGCCAAACCGTCTCCGCCTCGGCAAGCGCGAATGAAACACCTCTGCCCTGCAACATTTCCGTGTTGCAGGTCATCGGGTGTGGTCCTCCGATCACGGCCAGACAGCCGTTGAGGTAAGCCAGTGCGGCAATATCTCCGGCTCGGTGAAACTGGTGGCTTTGCACTGCAACCAGAGCAACCAAAGTCTGCTCGCCATGATGCCTTTTCAAGCGAGCAAGGTAATCAGTATCTCCCATGACGTATTCGTCGATCGTCGAGACCTGAATCGGGATGCCGTCAATTTCAGACGGTGTCATGCTGCGCAGATAAGGCAGCGTGGCATTGGGCATAAAACCCCATCGAAACCGCTCGACATATCCGTCCTTGCCGTACTTGGACGGCTTGATCAATATGACGTTAAGCGCTGTCGGTTTCACGAGTCCTCCTCCTCTGGATTCTCGCAAAGGAACGATGAGTTATCTTGTCATAATTCAATACTTAATGAAAAATCACCCTCCTCAAATTGCGCCACTGCGCTCGTGCATTGAAAAATCAGCCCGAAAATGATATATTTTATAAGTTCATCTTTATGGGGAGTAGCCAAGCGGTAAGGCACCGCCCTTTGGAGGCGGCATTCGAAGGTTCGAATCCTTCCTCCCCAGCCAAATAATCTGGTTCCTGCCGACCTACTAACCCTAGGTCGTAAGACCATAACTCATGAGAAATAAGAGCATGAATTTTTACGAATCCGTTTGTAACTAAATGTTATTATTTATACATGATACATGACAGAAGAATATAAGCTCAAATTTTGCGCTAAGGGTTCAAGAAAAACCGGCCAGGAATTTATTGACGAAATCATCCAACTTTCACAGCTCGTCAATTGCATTGAAATCGATTTCAATTATCCGCACGACCGGGATTTTGACAATGAACTTGAATTCTTGAAAAAACTGAAAGAAGAAAAAGGGCTAACCTACACAGTCCATGCCCAGTATTTTACTGGTAGCATTAATGACTTAAATGACCAAGTTCGCGAAGCCTCTATCAAAGAAATTAAAGACAATATAGACAAGGCTGTATGTATTGGCGCGAAAATCGTCACCATTCATCCGGCACTGGAACCATACGGATTGAAAATAGAGAAAAGAAAAAAACTAGAAATTGAAGTTTATAAAACAATCGCCGAATACGCGAAATCAAAAAACATTTTAATCGGACTAGAAAACGAAGCCCAGACTTGTTTTTGGTTTCCTGACCGAGCCTGTAAATTCGACCTTATAAAAGAAATCGTAGAAAAAGTGAATATGCCAAATTTCCTTTATACTCTTGATATCGGTCATGCTAACGTGAGCGGTGAAGACTATTTATCAGCCCTGAAAACTTTTGGAGATAAAATAATCCATATCCACGCGCACGACAACTTTGGTCCAGCCGAGGAAAATCTCAAAAAATGTAACCGGCCAGATCCGCATTTAATTCCGGGTAAAGGACAAATAAACTGGAAAAAAGTCATTCAAACTTTGAAGGAAATAAACTATCAAGGACACTTTGAATTGGAATGTGAAGTTAAAGACACGAAAGACGGGATCGAATTTATTAATAAACAATAAAAAACGACCGGTCCAGCATCGCGCTGAACCGGCCTTCACAACCGATTGAATCCTCCTTCTATGACCCGCTGATACACCAGCAGGTTTTTTGTTGCCGTCTCTGACCACCTGAAGCGCTCCGTGCTCGCCACCGCCTGTCGGGACAGTGCGATCCACTCAGCTTCAGACAGGCGGAGAGTTTCAGCGATTCTCTCTCCCATGCGCGTTTCGTCGCGGTCGTCGATGAAGTATCCTCCGAACCCGTCAACGGCCGTATCGAGATTTGCATCGAAAACACTAAAACCTTCCAAGACCTACCAACCCTGGCTTGGTTGGCCAAAGCCTCCCAACCCCTTATAATGACCATACGGGGTGGGTACCAGACCTACCCGTTCAGCCAATTAGAAAAAAGCCATACAGGCTTTTTTAGTTTTGGATATCACCGCCTAGAATTTTGATCGCGGAATTGAGTGTTTGGTTTTCGGCATTTGGCTCCGCGCCCTTCCATTCGTTTTTCAAAATGGGTTTAGCCATGATTTTGACGCCCACAGCCTCCTCGATTGCCTGATCAATAATGATGCGGTTTTTCCGCGCCTCGATCGCGTCTTTGTGGAATTTATACGGAAACAACAAAATCAACTCGCCAGCCCGCACTTCCACCGGCTCCGCCAGTTTCATGCTGGAAATAAGCGAATGGTTATAGTCTTTGACTTTCTCCAGAATCTGCGGCCAGTGGTCTAGGACTTTTTGTAAAGTCTCGTTGTCCGTAGCGGAAGTCTTTAGACTTCCATTTTTTGGAGGACTAAAGTCCTCCGCTACATTCCGCGTCAAGCCAGCGTCAGTCTGCGTTAACTCCACTACCGCCAGTTCCAAAGGCAAAGACGGGATATTCGCCCATTTCAACTCACTCCCCGCTTTCTGAAACGCTTCAATGATAGCAACTAGCCGATTCAGCGGCAATCCGGGATATGCGTCAGTTTCCTTGCTGATTTTCGCCAGCAGCAGTTTGCGGAGAAATTCCATAAAATCCTTATGAAACTGAAACAAATCCCTGCCGCGGTAATTCAATTGAGAAACAAATCCCACAGCCAAAGCGGTCTTGTCCGATGTAATCAAATCCATAAACTGCATAAGCGCCTGCTTGCTGGTGAATCCCAAAACTTCTTCAATTAACCCTAAAGTGATTTTGCCGCTTGAGTAACTGATGATCTGGTCCAAAAGAGACAGACCGTCCCGAAAACTGCCGTCAGCCGCTTCGGCGATAGCAACAAGCGCCTCCTGGTCAATCGAAAGCTTGTTGTCAGAAACCACAAACTCCAAAAGTTTGGACAAATCCGAAACGCTGACTCGTTTGAAATCGAAGCGCTGGGTGCGGGAGACGATCGTAGCCGGCACCTTATGCACCTCAGTTGTGGCCAGAACAAATATGACGTGGGCCGGCGGCTCTTCCAAAGTTTTCAAAAGCGCATTAAAGGCGCCTTTGGAAAGCATGTGAACCTCATCAATGACGATGACTTTGAAACTCGCCTGAGACGGGGCGTATTGCACATGCTCTATCAGTTCACGAATGTTGTCAACTCCCGTATTTGATGCCGCGTCAATTTCCAGAATGTCGAGCGAGGAGCCAATCAGCAATTGTTTGCACATTTCGCACTCGTTGCACGGTTCGGCTCCGGTCCGGTTTTGGCAATTTAGAGCCCTGGCCAAAATCCTGGCCATGGTGGTCTTGCCGACTCCCCGGGGACCGGTAAAAAGATAAGCATGTCCCACTCGTTTGTTTATAATCGCATTTTGGAGCGTGGTTTTGACATGCTCCTGATTGATGACGTCCTCAAACCTCTGAGGCCGATATTTTCTGTATAAAACTAAATTGCTCATGGCTATTTATTCTAGCATAAAACAAAACAGCCGATAAATCGGCTGACTACAAATTGCAAGTTACTTCTTAAAAACAAGAATCTTATAGCCAATAAAATTCCAGACCAGGCTTAAGCCGGTTGCCAAAACCTTGCCGACATTGAGCCAAAGCTCCTGCGACAGACCAAACATTGGGTCAATGTTGGTGCTGACAACCCTAACCACGGCAGTATTGATCACCGCCCCAACTATACTAACGGCTAAAAATAAAGTAAACTTTCGACCGCCTTCGCCGCTCCCTTGATCCCCAAACGCCCACCGTTTATTGAGAATATAACTGTTGATGACCGCGACGCTAAAAGAAATGGTATTAAGCAGAATTATCCAGTTGCCCTCATAGATACCCGTGGCCCATGAGAGCAAATTGAGAAGTGCGAAATCAATAGCGGTGTTAAGTCCGCCAATTATTGCGAACCTGATAAACTGTCCAGTCACGAGGCTATAATTCATCTAATTCGGTTTCGTCCGAACTCTTGCCGTCATTAGAGTCTGACATGGTTACAACACCTGAGCCTTGCTTAATCACATTCTCTACCGCCCCCCAATTTGCTTCCCTTTCCTTGGGTAAAACAATGGTCACCTGGTCTCCGGGTTCAGCCTTGAAGTATGTCAAACTGGCCAACAGGACCTTATAGGGCTTGCCGTCGGCAACTACGCGATACTCGCCTTTCTCATCGACGGCCAAAACACCCAAAACTTTCTTACGTTCAATCGGTCCGATTTGCTTATAAATAAATGAACCGTCATCGGCGATCGTGAGCTTCAAGACATCGCCCTCAACCAGCTTGCTCTTGGAAGCATAGTTGGCGGGTACCGGGTATTGCTTGCCGTCCGGACCGATCATGTTTGAGCCGTCAAATACGCCCTCAATGACCTTGCCGCCTTCGGAAACCGAAAGAACTTGCGCCCGGCGCATAATTTCCGCGCCATCGGATTTGCCCCCCATCAAATCCTTCAGCATCTGCTTGGCTGACTGAATGTTTTTTTCTGCCGATTCAATCATCTGCGCGATCAGCGCCAAATTTGTCAAATTGTCCATACCCAGTATATCAACTTTCAGAATACAAACTGCAAAGCCGTTTGTATTTTAATAATAATATATATCAGGCCGCGCTTATCGCGTGTAACATGCAGATCCAAGAATTTTAATTTAACCGGACTTAAACTGAAAGTTGTATTACTGGGCATAAATTTTGATTTTGGTTAGTTTTGATTATTTATTATTGTTTCAGGGCCTCCAGCCGAGGCCAAGCAGCAATTTGATTAAGTATAGCAAATCACTTGCCGGAAAGCAAATTATTGACCCAGGCGACAAATACCTGCAAAGCAGAAATAAAACTGCCGCCTTTCGGCTCCTCCAGCAGCTCCGCCCCCTGTATGGCGTCTTCAAAGCCAGCTTCTGGCTTTTCGACGGCGATCTCCTGCCGTTCAAAATTCTTTTCTGATTCTAAATCATTCATGATTCTGTGACTAAATACTGCGAAAAATCCGGGAATTGCTGCTGGAGTTTTTCCAACGTCACGTCTTCCTGGATCGCCGCCAAGATAACGCTCAAGGCCGCATTCGGATTCGTACCCATGATTTGGACCGCAAAATTCCGTACCCGATCTTCCATTGTTTTCCGCTGATTCGACAGGGTCCAGAAATATACCCGTTCCTGCAGGCTCTGCAGTTCTTCAAAATCTTTGGACAACTCTTTTATCAAGTGAAGGAAATCATGTTCGGAATCAAGCAGGTTGACGTTGTCCAAAACTTTTTGCCCGATTTCCGCAGCCCGTTTCAGGTCGATTTTTTTGACCCGCAGCTGTTCTGCCAGAAACAGACAGACGAGCCTGACGTATTGTTCCTTGTCTGGCATTACCTCGTCCTTTCCGTCGCCACCGGCCCTGTGGTAGCCGGCGTACCCAGCTTAGTCCGCATCAGAATCTCCCTCTCCACTTCAGCCCGCGTCCGTCCGTATTTAAGCCTCGACAAATTACGAGTCAGCCGCCCGGTTTCAATATTTCCGCCCGGCGGTTTGGGATACGTTTCCATATTAAATGGCCTACTACCTGTTCCTTTAACCATCAATTTAACATAAGCGTTGAACCTATCAATGTTTACCAGGTCAAATTCGTTGAAGACCGGCGCGAATTCCTTGGCCATGATTTCCGAATCTTCCACGCCGATACGGAAGCTGATCATAGTCCCGGCATTGCCAAAAACCGCGTCTCGCATGGTCATATCGAGTGCGCTGCTGCCTTCCTTGTGGACCGACAGCTGTGAAATAAACTGATGGGCCATGATCAAATTGAGCCGGTACTTTCTCGCTTCAGAAAGGATAGTGGCAAAGCTGTCAGTGACAAAATTCTGAAACTCATCCACATAGAGATAAAAGTCGCGGCGCTGGTCTTCAGGAATATCAGAGCGCGACATCGCGGCCATCTGCAGTTTGGACACGACAATCAAGCCTAAAAGCTTGGCATTGACCTCGCCGGTCTTGCCTTTTGACAGGTTAATCAGCAAAATTTTTCCCTCATCCATGATCTGACGAAAATCAAACGAACTGTAAGGCTGGCCGATTATATTGCGCATCATTTCGTTTTCCACAAATCTTCCGACCTTGGAAATCAAATAGCCCAGCATTTCCGATTTATGAAAGTCCGAAGTTTTGGCCATTTCTTTCTCCCAAAACGCGCGGACGATCGGATCCTTGACTTTTGAAAGCTTATAGCGCTGAAAATCGGTATCTGTAAACATCCTGGGAATGTCGGCGATGGTGCCGGGATACTGCTTGTCTTCCATCAGCGTCAACATGACATTGCGCATATTGTGTTCAAACATCGGGCCGATCATTTCCGGCGGAAACAGCTTCATGAATATCGCGATCATTTCCTGCACGGCGAAATCTTTGAGCTCGGCACTTTTGACCTCCAGCATATTCAATCCCAAAGGCCGCTCCATATCGCTTGGTTCGAACAAAACCACGTCATCGGCCCGCTCTTTGGGGATATACTGCAAAATGTCCTCAATCATGTCACCGTGCGGGTCAACAACGCAAATCCCCTCGCCGTTTTTGATGTCCTGAATCGCCATGTTTTTCAAAAGCTCGGTTTTGCCAGTGCCGGTGCGGCCGATGATGTACATGTGCCGCCTACGATCGTCGCGCTCAATGTAAATCTTGGTCTCCGTGTTGCGGTACATGTTTCGGCCCAAAAGCAAGCCGGAGTCCGGCACTGTAGGCGGAGGAGCGGCTTTCTTGGCGGTCAGCCATTTGATATTGGGTGTTTCGGTAAACCGAGTCGGCGGGTGCCACAAGCTGGACAGCTCTTCGGTGTTGAGAATCATCCTGGTGTTCCGAAACACGCGGAAAATATAATCAGTGATGATTTTGGGAGTTTTTTTGCTGACAGTACGAAAGCCGTTGAACGGGGGCATAGAATACTGCATAAACGAAGCCAAAATGTTGCGCAAATGCGCGTCCGCTGAGGCTTGGTCCGTCGAGGACGTGATTACGCGCAGATTGACCTTGTAGCCTGAACGCGAGGCTTTCTCTTCGAATTTCTTCAAAAGCTCCTGCTGCATCGGCGTCAGCTGGATGGCTTTTTTGTAGCCTGACGGATCCATGCGGTTAGGATCCATCTGATTTGAGTTTTTGGAGCTGAACAAATTGTCCATGGCCAGGCCCAAAAGGTGAAAAGCTTCGAACAAAAAACGCTGGCCCTTGGAAGAAGCGACGATATCGGGATTCCGCCCCTGCTGGATTTCCAGCGCAAATTTCCGCGGCTTATGCTGCCAATTATGCCCCGCCGGTGAAATCAAGACCTGGATCGCCGCGCCTTCCTCGGCTTGCAGTTTGGAGAGGCTGTTGGTCAAGGCATTCAGGGGATCGGTTTCCATGCTCTTGTACGTCCGAACCGGAAAAGCGTAATTCTTTTGCAGAGTCAACTCCGCGGCAGAAACGTAAGATTTTGCCGCGAATATATTGTAAGGCCGCGCCACGTCTATCTGGGCATTGGGATACTGGGCGTGCAATTGCTTTTCCACCAGGCTTTGCAGTTTTTTTGAGACATTGATGTAAAACGAAATTTTTTTGCCGACCGCGCCAATTTCAAAACTAATGCAATCGTGAATGTTGAGCATGCTTCTGACCACCCCCGCTTCGCGGCTGCCGATGGTGGTGAAAAACTGCTCAGCCACGGCAATGATGTCTTTCTCCTCTTTCTGCGGTTCCTTTTCCGGATCGCTATTTTCTTTGGGGAATGACACTTCCAGAAACACCGAGTTCAAAATCCTCGGCGCCCAGGTTTTTTTTCTCATCAGATCAGAAAATACGAAATATAAAAGCAGGACCACAAGTCCCAGAATGGCTATCAGCACAAGCCAAAATATTATCAAAGCGCTGCTTGTCAATTGTGTCATTTTTATTTCAGCACCTGGAATTTACAAAGCCTTTTTGTGATTCTCCAAGGCCTCGTCCAATCCCTGAACGGCGCGAAAGGCCTCACCCGGAATATTGGCCACTCCCCGGCTCAGGCTTGCATTTACCCAGCCCAAGCCCTCAATAGGCTGTAGTTCATGCCTTGATTCTTTTGCTTTGGCTGGCGGCTTTACTTTGCTTTCCAGTCGTTTTGCCTCTGCAATCGGCACAACATCACCCGGCTTGGTCTGTTCGCTCTTGCCTTGGGGCAAATCCAAAAATTCCGGCGTTTCCGCCTGGGATCCGGCGATTTCCGGAGTTTTCGGAATAAGAGGTTGTTCTCTGAACTCTGGCATAAATTTCAAGATTAACGGCTAAATATACACCATCGCAGCTAGACCGTCAAGGCTCCCAAATCCTGCTTGATTTTGCTAGTCTCCTCCACTATCCAATCCATAAGGTCCGGCGCGTTCTTTTCCATAAACAACGATATGGCTTCCTCATTCTCGCTGTCGAGAATATTTTCAAACTCCGCGCGAGCAGCAGGGCTCAAGGATTTCAGAAGTCGCAAGACCAGACGGCGCTCCACCAAAGTGGAAACCTTCTCCAGCAATTGAAGCTTGCGCTCATCCGGCAGAGCTTCGATGCCTAAAATTTGTACGAGATTTTGGTCGTTTAGCATAAAGTCTATGGCTTAAATATTTCAGCCCCCTTGCTCAAAACTGCCTCATACACCTTAACGCGACTGAATCCATTATTAGAGCTAATCAACTTGGCCGCGAATTTTGCGAATTTGTCAAACGGCTTGCCGAATTTGCCGCTTTCATGCCTGTCAAGAAAGTTTTGAAGATCCAGTTCTTGGATTTTCTTCAGATCCGAAAGCTTAATTCCCATTTCTTTCAGAAACTTCGATTTTTTGCCGTATGTCACAAGATCCAAAGCCTCGCTTAAATGTCCCCTCTCCGCATTGTCCCAAGCGCCGTACAACCTCGCGTCAGCGATTTGCTTGGCTTCTAATGTGGATACGGCTTCAGGCATTGAGGACATATCGGAACTTCCAGCGGCTTCAGCTCCGGCCTGGCCGCTTGGCGCTTGATGGTCAAAATCAATGGTAAACTTTTTGTCTCTGGGCTCCTGACTGAACGCCTCTTTGATCATTTTGCGCAAGTTTTCGTCAACTGGCACTGTCTTGCCTGCGGGTGTCGGCGTTTCCTGCGGTTCGATAAAGTCAACATTCTTGGCCTCGCTTAGGCTGCCATCCTCAAGGTTGATTTCAATACTTGCAGCTCGGATCCGGCTCAAATCATGTTCCCCCTGACTAAGATCCGCCATACCCTTACCAATTTTATAATCATGCGCCTTGGCGAAAGCCTCGGTCCACTTGTGAATCAGGCTGCCGTCATTGCCCTTGAAATCGGGATACTGCTCGTGCAGCTTGGCAATCATCTTGGCGTAAGCTTCGGGATTGGCGTCTTTCAAATCCAAGAGCGCGCCTTCAATGCCTCGGCCGCCGGCACGCAGCACGCCCACGCCGCCGTGGCGTTCAAACACGGCGCCAGCGCGCAATTTAAGTTTCATAGCCTCTGCCACTGCTCCTGATTCAGCTGGTGGTTTAGGAGCTTCCGTAAGCCCTGCAGAAATTGGCTTGGCGCTCAACGACTCAACCGATTGAGCCGTTGGCGGCACGCTCCCGCGCGGAGGAATGGTTTCAGTTCCGGCTGCCGTCCCAGGCGGCTTGGTTTCCGACGCCATGCCAGGCCCTCGCCCTGAAGGGGCATCCGGCGGATGCGGAACTCCAGGCCCTGAACCTCGGCCGCCTTCGGTAAATGTTTGATTTGCTCCTGTGGGAACCTGCCCGGCGCCGCGCCACCACTTCAATCCTTCCTGAATTGCACCGGCTCCTAAGGCGCCGCCGACCGCGCCGGCATAAAGCGTCCGGCGCTTGCGCTTCCCGATTTCCTTAGCCGCTTTCCTCTTACGCTCTTCTGCGCGGTCGCTAAACTTTTCGGTAATCTCCTCTCGGGTAATTGTTCCCCCTTCTCTTGCCGCTTCAACCCATTGTGCGAACTTCTTTTGCTCCAAAACCAGCAATTTCTTGTATGTTTCATCTTCAGCAGGATTTTTTCCGGACAGCGAGCGTGTTACCTCAAATGCCGCCAGCGCTTCGCCTAATTCTTTCTCTGAAACATCCTTGCCTTCATTTTCAAGCGCAGCGAGACGGGCCAATTTTTCGTCCAAAAGTTTTTCCTGCCTGCCAATCGCGAATTTTTTGTAAATTTCTGAAGCGCCGATTGCTCCGCCGGCGCCGCCCATGGCGCGGCGGGCAATCAGGAACCCCAGACCGGTAGCCCCGCCCGTAAACACCGAACCAAGGAGAAGTGAGCCTGAAATAACTGTGCGCGCACTAACCAAACGCAAGCCGGTGCGCGCGAGCCAGTTATCAACTTTCTTGCCTTTCTTTTCCCAGCCCGCGGCGTAAATGTTCTTTTCTCCCATCTTGTCCCACAATTTGCGAAATCCCGATTTGTTGCCGAATACCGCCTTAAATTCTTTTTCCGAGTCTTTCAGCACCGAATCCACATAGCCCTCAGCGTTCGCCAGCGCAAATTCCGTCTTGGCGATTTCCAGCTCTTTCGTGGCCTTGTCGAATTCATCAATGATAGTAGTTCTCGTCGTGCGATGCTTGTCGCTGGTCAGAGTTTTGATATAATCTTTCACGCCCCTAACTGACTCGTGATCTTTTTTCGCTTTTTCATATCTCGCTTTCGCTTCGGCATACCGCTCCTCAGCTGTGCCTTCGGCTTCTAAGACCGGACCCGTTGCGGCTGGACCCCTGTCCGCTGCTGTCAAATCGCGCTCTTTTTCCTGCTCATGACTTGCGTCATGAGCTGCGTCATGAGCATCTGCCGCAGCCAAATCCCGTTCCGCTCCGGCTTCGGGACCCGTAGGCTCTGCTGCCCGGACGACGGCGCGCTGATCAAAGATATCCTGATTATAGCTGACGGCATATTCCAAATCAGCCATGATCTGGGAAAATTCAGGGTGGTCATTGAACTTTTCCAGTCTTGTTTGAATGACTGATAGCTCGGCGGCGGCGGCGGAAAACGCTTCTGCATCTCCGGACATCGCGGCACGAGTGTGCCGATCAAAGGCGGGAGTAAATTCATCCAAAAGCTGTTCGAAAGCCGCTTCGCGCTCCTTTTCCTGCTCATGACTTGCGTCATGAGCTGCGTCATGAGCATCTGCGGCGGGCTTCTGGACCGCCAATTCCTGCTCGCCCATGGCTTGGGCAGACGCTATAATTCTGGCTAAAACTTCTTCTCTCATATGCGATCCTTAAAAACATCCACTAATGCTTTAATCCCCTTTTCCCTCTGCTCCATAAATAATTCATCTTGCGTTTGGTGCTTGATGTGCTTGTTGATTTTACTTTCAGTATAGCCTTGCTTGCGCAAATCGTCCGCATAAGCGTTGTCAAAAAGCCTTTCCGCAAAAACCCTCACGCGGGCTTCTTTCTGCTCCGGACTTTCCCGCCCGGCTTCGCCGGGCGAGGCTCGCCTCGATTCCGGGGCAGTCGCACTAATATTTAAAATCGGGTTTACCACCGGCTCCGTAACACGCAAATCAGCCGGCTCTTGAGCTGCCGGTTCTGGCGCTGGCTTTAGAGGCTCTGGAACCGGCTCATCTGCCGCCCTTGTTGGCGCTTTAACCACCGCCTTTTTTTCCAGCTCCTGCTGAACTTTCAGCAGTTGAGCTTCCACTTTTTTGGCATCAGCCAGCCTTTTTTCGGCCTGTTTAGCCTTTTCTTTATCAGCCTGTTTAACTAGCTCTTCCAGTTTTGGAATCAAATATTGAACCGCCAGCAAGCGGTCAGTCAAGCGAAGCTTGTTGTTCTCAAGGAACATATCAGGCCAATCCAGCTGGGACTTTCTGACTTTAGCCAGTTGGGCCGCGGCATTATCGCCGCCAATAACGCTTGCCTGGGCTGCAAATTTTTCTGCTTCGTCCAGGCCTTTTAGCTTCTCGGCGACCCCGGCGCGTTCAACGCTCCACATTATATTATTCACCCTGATCATCAGAAGTTTCTGCTGCAGTATTTTTGACATTATCGGGACATCAGGCATGTCTTCAATTGCTCTTAGGCGCTGTGCCGGCGTGGATTTTTTGTTATTGATGACAGCCCAAAACGGCTTCTGGCGCTGCTGGGCTGAATCTCTTGCCGCTTTTTTTTGTTCCTGCTTTTCTTCCCACTCTTTTCGCTCAAGGATTATTTTCCACTTGGCAATCTCGGCTGTTATCCGCTTTCGGTTATCCTCCTCCAAGTCTTTCTTGCCCAAGAAACGCTTTAACTCAGAAACGACCAAAGTGGCAGCTGCCCGCTGTTGCTCACTGCTCAAATCCTTCTGGTTAACCATCCGTTTAAGGTCCTGGAAATTAGCATGGCGCGCTCTGTATCTTTCCGTAATGGTCATTTCTTCCAGCCGCTTGACGCGATCCAATGGAGCGGTTATTTCCTCCGGTACCCTAAGTCCGAGTTCTGAAAAAATCTTCTGCGTCTCCGGATTGCTGTAGAAGCGGGACAGCGTTTGTTTTCCATCATCGCCACGCCCAAGGTAATGATCTCTGATCCTTTCCGCAATTCTCTGCCTAAAATCTCTGTCGTACGGTATTCTTAACTGATTCCGCAATAAAGTAATGTCATTACCGGTCATCTGACCGGATTCGACAAGGGCCGTTACCTTTGCTGGTGGCTTAACCTTAGTCTTTGCGTCAAGATATACGGGTTCGCCTTTCTCGTCAGTCCCTACTAGAATTCTTCGCTCGATTGCAGCCGCCGGGGCAATCGGTTTAACCGGTGGCCTGTGCTCTCGCGTTCTTGGCGGCGGTGGTTCAGGTTTTGGCTCCTTTTTACCTGCAGCTCTGTTGGCTGCCTTGCGTTCTGCCACATTAACCGCCCGGGTAGCTGACTTTTCCAGTTTTACTATATCCTTCAAAGCTGTCTGCAGCCTTACTCTGTCCCACTTTGCACCAGCGCCAAGGGCATTCCTCATTGCCGCGTCAAGCTGGTAAATTCTATCTGAACGGGCGATGTATTCCGGCCAGTGTTTAATGTCAGCCAGAGTCAAAGTTTCACCTTCAAATCTTTCACGGTCCCTTTTGGCCACGTCTTTGGCTGTCTGGAGGGCTAAATTAATTTCTGCCGGATTATCGCTATCTTCAAACAGAAATAAACTCTCTGCTTCTTTTTTTATTTCAACCACTTTAGCATCAATTTGCTTTTGCAGATCGTCTTCGCTAAGTTCTTCTTTTGCGTTAAGTCCAAGAGCCAATGCATACAAGCGCAGTTCCGAGAGATGATCAAGTTGCGCGGTTTTGGTTTCTTTGGATTCGTCGGTACTTGCGGTTTCTGCAGGCACAGCAGCCTGTTTCAAAACCGGCTCTGCGTTTGGTTCAGCTAATTCCCGATCATCCGATACTGAAGTAGCTTGAGGTTGCGTACGTGCTTGGCGCTTCTTACCCTTGCTTGGCTCTTTGACGATTCCCAGTTTTTCCATATCCCGCTTTGCCTCACGTGGAGTTTTCGGATTATCACCGCTGTAATCCGGGTCAAGACGCGCTTTTTCCTCATGGACCATGCGCTGAAATGCCTCAGCCATGCTCCCCAGATTGCCTTGGTGTTCTTTTCCTCTAGCCATATGCTTAAAAATTTACCAACAAAAAAGACTTTGAAGCAGCACTTGCTTTAGCCAATGCAAGCTCGTCAAAGCCGTTAAGGTAAGGACAGGGCCTATTAATTGTCATTTGAAGCTTTTTTATGTTCATACGAAATTATAGCATACAAGGTCAATTTTGACAAATCCACATCGAATTGCTAGAATTAATGGAGAATGTCCGCCCTTCTGAAACAAAATGAGCCTTAAAATAATCCACACAAAAAACCTGACTTGGCATGACATTATCAAACCCGATGATGCCGATTTGCAATACATGAAAGATCATTTCCCGTTCCATCCTCTCGACTACGAAGACGTCATCACGCCATCCACTCGCCCCAAAATAGACGAATATGACAACTACCACTTCATCATCCTGCTCTTTCCTTATCTGAAAAAGGACAGCGAGGAGATCAAACCGACTGAGGTCGATTTTTTCGTCGGCAGCGATTACCTCGTCACCATCCACGACGGCGAAATGAAAACTCTCAACAACCTAGTCTCCAATGCCGCCGCCTACGACAACGTCCGCAACCAGCACATGCAGCAGACTTCCGGCTTCCTGCTCTTCTCTATCCTGGAACTCCTGTTCAAGCGGAGCTTTCCGATTCTGGATCATATCAATCGCTCACTCGACCAGGCCGGCCGCGACATATTTCAAGCTGATTTCAAGACCCTCAAGCGTTTCTCCACACTCAAAAAAAATATTATCATCTACCGCCGCATCATGAAGATGCATAAATTCGTCCTCAGCAAGCTTGCGCGCAGCAAACACGGCTATCTGCAATTCCAATATTCCAAAAATTATTTCCAAAATCTGATTGAGTACGCGGAGAATATTTGGGACGTATTGTCCTCGGACAAGGAAACCGCCGAGTCTTATGAAGAAACCAATCAGTCGTTGGCCGCTCACCGCATGAGCGACATTCTACGTACCCTGACCATTTTCTCAGTTATCATTTTCATCCTCACGCTGTTCATCAATGTCATGCTGTTTGCTGAAACCACCACTAGTCTGGCTGAGTTCCCAGGCCTCCTGCCGCTGACAATTCTGGGAATGTTTGTGCTCACCTTCGCCCTGCTCTGGCTCTTCAAGCGCCGCAAATGGCTATAGGTTAACTTTAAACTATTAACCGTTAGATAGTTAAAAGCTAATAGTTAATGTTTAAGGCATTATTAATTAGTCAAATCCTCCCATACACTGGAGTATGAGAGGATTAGCCAAATTTGTATTTCATGGCAAAATATCCCAAGCAACTGAGCAAAAAAGAGCAAGAAACGCTGTTTATCGAGTTCGTCCAAGCGCTGACCGCCCTCAAATCGCCCGAAGAAATGGCCGGATTTATTCAAGATCTGTTATCAAAACAGGAAGTCTTTATGCTGGCACGGAGATTACAAATTGCCCGCCTCCTCTATCAAGGCTTAACTTATGATGAGATCAAAAAAAATCTAAATGTTGGTTTGACAACTATTGCCAGAGTGCAAACTTGGATGCAACTTTACGGTGAGGGTTATCGAACAGTGCTTGAGCGAACGAAGAAAAAAGACGCAGTTTCCGAACCGACCGCTTCCTGGAAAAAATTTCAGCGGCGTTATCCTGCCTACTTCTGGCCGCAATTACTGCTGGACGAACTGGTCAAGTCGGCTAATGTAAAGCAGAAAAAGCGCATTCTCGAGGTTCTGGATAAAGTCAAAGAAAAAGCTACCCTAAGCAAAGAACTCGAACAGTTCATAAAGTCAACGGATTTATAATATTGGCCATTTCCTCCCATACACTGGAGTATGGGAGGGTTTAACCAACAAACCAATTCTCTTAAAGCTATTATCGAAGCATAAAACTAAAATCAAGTTTCTGATATAATATCCCTATGCTTAAGTTTTATAACTCGCTGACCAGGAAACTTGAGGAATTTAAGCCGATAAAAAAGGATTCGGTCGCCCTTTACACTTGCGGGCCGACGGTTTACAACTATGCCCACATCGGCAACCTGCGTACGAATATCCTCTATGACCTTCTGAGAAAGACGCTTACATTCAACGGCTACAAGATCAAGCACGTCTTAAACATTACCGATGTCGGACATCTGACCTCTGACGCAGACACGGGTGAAGACAAAATGGAAAAAAACGCCTCAACCAAGGATGAGGTGTTTGGTGTGGCAAAAAAATATACTGACGCTTTCCTGGAAAATCTTCAAAGCATCAATATCCAATTGCCGGATGTCATGCCCAAGGCTTCAGAGCATATCGCCGAGCAGATCGAAATGATTAAAACGTTAATGGAGAAAGATTTTGCTTACGAATCCGATGAGGCTGTTTATTTTGACGTTGCTAAGTTTCCCCGATACAACCGGCTGACAGGCCAAAAACTAGAAGACATGATGCTCGGCGCGCGACAGGAAGTCGTGAAAGACCCAAAAAAGAAAAATGCCATTGATTTCGTGCTGTGGTTCAAAACCGTAGGCCGGTACCAAAACCACATCCTTCGCTGGCCCTCTCCCTGGGGCGACGGCTTTCCCGGCTGGCACATTGAATGCTCAGCTATGAGTAAAAAATACCTCGGCCAGCCGATTGATATTCACGCCGGCGGCATAGATTTAAAGTTTCCTCATCACACCAACGAGATCGCCCAATCCGAAGCAGCGCACAAAAAACCACTGGCAAACTTTTGGATGCATGGTGAGCATCTGCTTGTCGATGCGGGCAAAATGGCCAAGTCTGAAGGAAACTTCTTGACACTCAAAGATGTCACAGGCAAAGGCTATAACCCACTGACTTTTCGCTATCTGGTTTTGTCCGCGCATTACCGGACCAAACTTAACTTCACTTGGGAGAGCCTGACGGCCGCTCAAAACGCCCTTAATAACTTATACCAGGAAATCTCGTCCTATGAGCAGCCCAAAGTTGGGTGTGCCGAATTTGAGCAGCGCTTTCAGGATGCTATCAATGATGACCTCAATACGCCCAAGGCTTTGGCCGTGGCGCATGACCTTATCCGTTCGGATTATCCCGGCTCGGCCAAACTGCAATCACTTTTGAAGTTCGATCAGGTGCTTGGCTTGAAACTAAGAGAAACTTGGGAAGCAACCAGGAACATTCCCGAAGTAGTCAGCCGCTTAATCGGCTTGCGGGAGGAAGCGCGCAAGGCTAAAGACTTTGTCAGGGCCGACGAGCTGCGCCAGGCAATCGAAAAAGAAGGTTATCTGATTGAAGATACTCCCGACGGCTATAGGATAAAAAAGAAATTCTAAAAATGCGAGATATTTTACTTTGTTCGAGGTAGACACATAAATGCTAATCAAAGCCATAATTTTTTGACATAATAGTCCAGAGGCTCGAATTAAAGCCGTCAGAAATTCTGATCGTGGGCGACCGCGCCAAACGGGATGTCAAATACGCCAACCAACATGGCCATCCGAGCATCTGGGTTCAAAGCGGAAAATTCGCCCACGAACTGCCCGATGACCAAACTGGCCAGCCGACTTACACCGTAAAGTCGCTTCGCGAAATCATGAAAATTATTTGACTTTTTTAGCGTTTAGGTATATACTTACTTTAAGTTAAATATGTTCATTCAGGCGGCAATTGGCCGTCTTTTATGTTTTCTTGGGCAGTTAAACAGTCCGCGCATTTGTGAGGCCGAGAATTAGAAACTCCCCTCTCCCAAGGAAAAATAATGTCAGATTCGGTCAAGGGAGGCCAACCTCCTCGCCCATCCCCGAGGCGAGAATTTGGACAAAAAATCGGGGATCTTGCTATGAATTTCATGGAACCGTCAATGGAAAATAGCCTCGATCGAAAAGACTAATCCCGAGTGGAGAGATCTTTACGATGAAATTAACCAATAGTAGCTCAGTAAGATCCCCGCTCAACTCAAAGAAATCCTCAGCGGGGATGGGATAGGACGACTGAATAAAGCATGTGTTGGGAGAAGGAAACTGCGGTCTTATCCACTATTCCTCCCCATACCCACATTGCTCAATTCGAATGCCGCAAACTATAATAAAGCACCAACATGGCCAGGAAACAGGACTCAAACCCCAACCAAAACTACCTCAATCGCCTACCGCCGCAGAATTTGGAAGCCGAGCAGTCGGTTTTGGGCTCGCTAATGCTTGACCGCGACGCTATCATCAAAATCGCGGACACGCTTTCGGCTGAGGATTTTTACGACGAAAAGCATGCGGTCATTTACCGTGCAGTCCTGCGGCTATTCGATGAGCGAAGCTCGATCGACATCCTCACTGTTGCCAACAAGCTCGACGAGGCCGCTTCCTTGGAAAAAATCGGGGGCATGACTTATCTGACCACGCTCGTCAATTCCGTGCCTTCAGCCGCCCATGTCCTGCACTACGCCAAAATCGTCAGGCACAAAGGCACTCTGCGCCGGCTCATTTCCCAGGCTGCTGAAATCCAGTCTCTAGGTTTCCGCGAAGATGCCGATTTGGAAACCTTGCTTGATCAAGCCGAGCAAAAGCTGTTTTCAGTTTCCCAAAAATACCTAAAGCAAAACTTCGTGCCACTAAGCGAGATTCTGCACGAAACTTTTGACCGCATAGATGAACTGCATCGCGAGAAAGGAAAGTTGCGAGGTTTGCCCACAGGCTTCGGCGATTTGGACAACAAACTCGGCGGGTTGCAAAAATCCGATCTGGTCATCTTAGCAGCCAGGCCGTCGATGGGTAAAACCTCACTCGCGCTGGACGTCATCAGGCACGTTGCTGTAGGCAAAAAAAAACCCGTGGCAATTTTTTCCTTGGAAATGAGCAAGGACCAGTTGGTTGATCGCCTGCTGGCAGCCGAGGCCGAAGTTGATTTATGGAAAATGCGCACCGGCCGCCTTAACGATATCGGGCCTGAAAACGATTTTGAACGCATCGGCCATGCTTTAGGCAGGCTATCGGAAGCTCCGATTTTTATTGACGATTCCGGCACGGTCAATATCATGGAACTGCGCACCAAGGCGCGACGGCTGCAGGCTGAACAAGCCATCGAACTGATTGTGGTTGATTATTTGCAACTGATGGAAGGCCGAAATACGGAAAACCGCGTACAGGAGGTTTCCGAAATTTCCCGCTCGCTCAAAACCTTGGCCAAGGAGTTGAACGTCCCAGTGCTGGCGCTCTCCCAACTGTCCCGCGCCGTGGAGCAGCGTGGCGGTGACAAAAAGCCCCAACTTTCGGATTTGCGCGAATCCGGTTCCATCGAGCAGGACGCGGATGTGGTTATGTTCATCTACCGCGACGAAATGTACACGGGCAAGGAATCGCGCAAGCCGCACATTGCCGAAATCCTCATCCGCAAGCACAGAAACGGCCCAACCGGCGAAATCGAACTGTTCTTTGACGCCGAAAAAACATCCTTCAAAAACCTGGCCAAAGCCCCATCAGCTGAAGAGGTCATGATGGATCAGATAATGGAATAAATATGGCCCAGCTCCCCAAATCCATCCAAAACCTTATCAATGAATTCGCCAAACTGCCCGGTATTGGGCCCAAAACGGCTCAACGGCTTAGTTTTTATTTGCTCAAGCAGCCCCAAATAGACGTCCAGGCGCTGGGTTCCGCGGTCAGCCAATTGCAAAAAAATATCATCTACTGCTCCATCTGCCACAATATGGCAGAAAAAAATCCGTGCTCAATCTGCTCGGATTCCAAGCGGGACAAAAATCTGATTTGCGTGGTGGAGGATTCTTTGGATGTTCAGGCTATGGATCAAATTGCCGATTTCCGGGGAGTCTATCATGTCTTGGGCGGGGCAATCTCGCCGCTGGACGGCATCGGGCCCGAGAATCTTAAAATCAAAGAATTATTCGATCGCTTAACGATGTCAAAGGGCATCTTTGACATCGAAGTTATCTTAGCCACTAATCCCTCACTCGAAGGCGAAGCTACTGCCATGTATATCGCAAAACAAATCAAAAATCACCCGCCTGCCGGCGAGGCAGGAAATTCAAAATTCAAAAATGTCAAAGTCACGCGCATCGGCCGAGGATTACCTATGGGCGCTGATCTGGAGTATGCCGACGAATTTACTTTAAGCAAGGCTCTCGAAGGCCGCCGCGAATACTAATTTTTGTAATTAGTAAAGAGTAACAAGTAATAAGAAAAACAAAACTGCGGGAATGAGCCTGCAGTTTTCTAATTACTAATTACTAGTTACTAGTTACTATTCAATATTCTCGATCTGCACCACGGTCTGCTGTTGCCTGTGGCCGTATTTTCTGCGGTAGCGCGATTTGGCGCGGTATTTGAAAACTACCAGTTTGTCCGCCTTGTTTTGCGCCAAAACCTTACCGACAACTTTGGCGGCGGAAACATAAGGCTTACCAACCTGAACATTAGCCTCGTCCGAAACCAGAAGCACTTTGTCAAAAGTCACAGACTGGCCTTCTTTGCCTGCGAGTTTTTCAATCGTCAGTTTTTCTTTTGGCGCGACCAGGTATTGCTTGCCGCCGGTTTCTATAACTGCCTGCATATGTCACTTTCAGAGGGACAGACTAGGGGTTAATTTGCCTGATAATCTTAGCAAAAAAATCTAAAACGGTCAATCCCGCAGCTTTTTGGTTGCGTATACTCTAGCCGCTATATACGTTGAAATCGGCACGTTCAGTATCAAGGCTGTACTATCGACCAAGGAACGGATCACCTCTTCGATAATGTATTCGCTGTTGAAGACCACCCAAAACGGCGCTCTTCAGTGCCAAGCACTTCCAAAACTTCAGCCCGATAAAACTGTTGGAGACCCGTCAACCCCGGCTCCACGGCTTCCAAGGGAATCTGATACGGCCCTTTTTGATTTTGAGCCTGAGCAACAGAAGCTAACAGAAAAATCGCTAATCCCACATACAAAGGTGATCTTCGTAGTAAAAATATCCACAAACTAGAATTTCTCTTTTCGCAAAAGCACCGCATTAAAAGCCACGATGACTGTGCTCACGGACATAAATATGGCGGCCACGGCTGGCTGGAGCAAGATGCCCTTGGATGCCAGTACGCCCGCAGCCAATGGCAGCGCAATCAAATTGTATCCCGTGGCCCAGAACAAATTCTGGATCATTTTTTTGTAAGTCAGCTGGGACAAGCGGAAAATTTTAGGAATATCGCGCGGATCGTTCTTAACTAGAATAATGCCGGCTGACTCAATAGCCACATTGGTGCCAGCGCCAATCGCGATCCCCAAATCCGCCTGCGTCAAGGCTGGCGCATCATTGACGCCATCACCCACCATTGCAACTTTCAATCCTCTGCTTTGCAAAACCTTGACCTTATCCGCCTTTTGACCAGGCAAAACGCGGGCGAAATATTCGTCAATCTTAAGCTCTTTGGAAACCCAAGCAGCCACGTCTTCCGAATCACCCGTGATCATGGCAATTTTCAAACCAACTCTCTTTAAATCCCTTATTGCTTCGCGGGATTCTTCTCGAATCACATCAGCCAGCGCAATACTGCCGGCATATTGCTTATTTTTTACCAAATGAATCACGGTTTTACCTTGCCTTTCCAATTCTGCAATCTGGTTTTTCAGATTTTCGGGAATCGATGCACCAAGTTCCGCAAGCAGCACTTCGCTGCCGCTCAAAACTTCTTCACCACTGACTGTGGCCTTAGCTCCTTTGCCTGGGATGGCCTGAAAATTCTTGGGCTCAACCAACTTCAACTGGCGTTTTTTGGCTTCGGCAACGATTGCCTTGGCAATAGAGTGTTCTGAATGACTATTCACTGATGCAGCCAGATTCAAAATCCCTTCATCAGGCAAAATATCTGTTACTCCAAACTCGCCCTTAGTTAAAGTCCCGGTTTTGTCAAACAGCACAACGTCCACTTTCCGCGCCGCTTCCAAAGCCAGTCTTTGCTTAATCAAAAGCCCGCTGCGCGCAGCCATGGTTGTAGAGATCGATGCTACCAATGGTACGGCAAGACCTAAAGCATGCGGACAGGCAATCACCAGAACTGCCACCAACCGTTCTGTGGCCATGACCAATCCCGCCTGAGCCAAAAGCCAGGCCACAAAAGTAACGCCGCCGCCAACCACAGCGATAATTGTCAAATAAAGCGCGGCACGGTCAGAAAGAATTTGCAACCGTGACTTGGATGCCTGGGCTTCGGAAACTAAACGCATCACACCGGCCAAAAAAGTTTGTTCGCCAATCTTGGCCACTTTTACTTTCAGACTGCCGCTGCCATTGATGGAGCCGGCGATGACTTCATCTCCTTGCTTTTTGGCAACCGGCTTTGATTCCCCAGTCATCAAGGCTTCGTTGAGTTCAGAGTTGCCTTCCGTGATTGCTCCGTCGGCAGGAATCTTAGCTCCTGGGCGAACTAAAACCAAATCCCCGATCTTTAGATTTGCAATAGACACCCTGCTGCCATCGACAAGCTCGGCTTCGTCTGGCAATAACTTTGCGAGTTCCTTGAGTGCCCCTTGAGCGCCGGCTACCGCCCTCATCTCCAGCCAATGTCCCAAGAGCATGATAGTAATTAAAGTCGCCAATTCCCAAAATAACGTATGGGGACTGCCGCGCAGCACTTCAAAGACGCTGAACAGATAGGCAGCCGAAATCGCGATGGCAACCAATGACATCATCCCAGGCAGCTTGCCGCGGATTTCGCGAAAAGCACCTGCCAAAAACACCCAGCCGCCGTAAAAGAAAATGATTGAGCCAAGAATGAGAGAAATCCAATTGCCCGCGGATACGTCGATCAGACGCCACTCAATCAACAAAATCGGGGCTGTCAAAATCAGGCTCACCCAAAACTTCCGCAAAAACATCGCCGTCGAATGACCTGCATGTTTGTCGCGTTGTCCGCGTTTGTCCGAGTGGCTGTCCGCGTTTGTCCGCGTTCTTACCAAAGTCATTCCACATTCCGGGCACATGCCAGGCTTGTCTTGTCTAACCTCCGGGTGCATCGGGCAAGTATAAACAGTCTTGTCGGTATGATTTTGTTCTCTATCGCTAATCATAATTTTCTCCCTTGCAAACGAAATAAATATCTTCCTCCAAGATCTGTCATATGAAGGCCGAAGGTTTCTCCAATTTTTATCAAATCGTTTTTGCTAAACAGGCCGGGCACCATGTTTTGCCGAAAATGAGTAAAATTAAATGATGCTGACGGAATATCCATGATATAAATGTCGCCTCCTTGTTTGACTACGCGGCAAAGTTCTGAGATAGCTTGTCCAAAATTATGAATATGATGCAGAGTTAAGACAGAAAAGGCTGCATCAAATTGATTGTCTGCAAACGGAAGTTTGGTTGCGTCTGCCTGCCGAAATTCCAGGTTAGCTGAATATTTTTGGCTTCTTGCAGTCTCTACAGAATCCTCGTCAAAGTCAGTGGCGATAATCCTTGCGTCTGGATACTTTTCGGCTAAAAATTCGCCGGTTATTCCAATGCCCGTGCCGATTTCCAAAATACTCCGGTAAGGCTGGAGCGGCAATTGTCTTAGGAATTTGCCAAACCAAAACCATTTATGCAAGTAATATTGCAGCCGGCTGTTGACGAAAAACTTTTCGACCGCATTCATTTTAGCCATTTCTCTGATATGCTGAAGGGTTGTTAATAAACTCTTCCTTGCAGTGGTCCGAGCAAAACTTGTAGGTCGCGCCTTCGTGCTCGTGGCTGATGATGTCTGTGGCCAACATGCCGCAGACCGGATCTTTACTGCCTGGCAAAGACGCAAACCCCGCACCAGTCGCTTTGCTCCGGTACGGGGCAAGCTTTCCGCTGCGAATTAATCGCTTGAACAGTGATTTGATTCTATGCATTCTTTACTCCTTGTGATTGCGATGCTTGCGCCTCATTAATAAATGCATTCCGATGCAAATGCCCAAAAATATAATTAAAAATAAATTCTGTTTGTTCATTATTTCACCCCGCAGCTAGGACCCTGCTGATTTTTTTGGGTTTGCATGCTGGCTTGGATTTTCTGGAAACCCGAGGCGGAAGAATATTTCTCGCTCAAAATTAGTTTTGGCGACTGCTCTTGCCATTTCATCCCTCGCGCGACAAAATACTGATCAATTACCCGATACGTCCCTTCAAACCAGTAAGCATTGGCGGCCAGGGCCAGGCTGTAAAGCTCGTCCTCGTTGAACCCTTGGGATATTCCCAGTTCCAGTAGCCCAAGCATGGCCATGCCGTGATTGCAGTCCGGAAAGTGCGTGGAATTATTGCAACAGGGCCGAAATATAGTTCTGGAAATGCGCGTAAGCAGCCGCTGCTGGGTCGCGTCCAGCTTGATAAACTCGTGCTTGGAGTAATGGTCCATGGCAGTTGTCGTGGAAAGCGTCCAACCGCCAGTGGAAGCGAAATTCGCAAGATTGGTCTCAGAAGTTGCCATCTCGCCTGTTTCCAGAATCGAATTTTTGTTGCCCAGGCCCAAGGCCCAGAGGAAGTTCAAAAAAACCGCGGCGCTCTGCCGAGTCAGCCGGACTTTACCGCTTTTAGGTTCAATAAACTCCCGATAAACTGACTCATCGCCATAAAGATCCTTGAGCTTCTGCTGGTCAATCACCCCGGATGCGATTAGTTTTTCGCCAAGTTCTCCCCAAACTACGGGCAGCTCGATCCCCTGCCCGGCTAAAATTTCATCGAGCGAAAGGAATCCGGCTTCAGCCTGCGGGGTTATAAAACTTTGTACGAAAAATGCTACCAGGACTAGCAACGCTACTCCGACAATTCGATCTGCATTCATTTTTAATTTATTCTTTGATTGAATTGTACAATGCGGCAAACAACCCCACTGCCAGGAAAGCGACGATGTTCCAGATAATCAGCCCGGAAATGAACGTGCCCATGGTCATGATATTCGGCCCAAAATTATCCACCATGTGCAGGCCGTAGCGCGTAAACCCCGGGCGAATCCCCGGAACCAAAGCCACGCCCGCGTAGCAAACAACATAGACAATGCTAATCCACGCCGCGGTAACTTTGAGCAAACGATTGGTATTAATCATGCCTAGTTAATAGATGATAGTTTATAGTTGACAGTAATCCTCCCGCCCATCTTTGATGGGCGAGGCTCGCCCCGCTAAAAACGGGGCGGCGACCTTTATTTAGTTTTTAAAAAATAAATCTCAGAAAGTTCCCTAATGGCCTGCTTGTCTTTGCCGGACAAAAATTGCTGAGAGACGTGCTCCTTTAGGTGGTTTTGCAGCATGGCGTTGTTAAAGCTCTGCAGCGACTTTTGCACAGCCAGAGACAGGCTTAATATATCAATGCAATACTTATTGACCTTGACCATCTTCTCCAGGCCCAAAAGCTGCCCCTGAATAATGTGCAGGCGGTTAATTATGAGCTTCTTGCTTGGGCTGTTGGGTCTCATCTTTAATCCTTAATCTTAAATCTTTAATCTAACTATATACCCCTAGGGGGTATTTGTCAAGGCCCCAGATCTGAGCCAAAGGTCACCTTTTCTGAATGGGAACCCTTACTTCAAAGGTGACCTTTGGGCTACAAAAAAACCGCCTGATACTTGGGACGGTTTTTCAGACTCTCTCTATTTCAGCAAATCCTCGACGCTCTTGGCATGAACTCGGTCCTGAAAGTGGGTTAGGTCCAAATTAGCTAACGGGTACGCTACGATATATTTTTCTCTAATATCCCGGGCCGTAGCGTCAATGTCAATCAGTCGGTCATCAACAAAAACGCTGCGAGTTTTGTCTTTATCAAAACGGACCGAATGCCCCCTGACGACAAATTTTATGTTATCGCCCTCTGTATTAAGCGTGGTCCAAATCTCATTAAACGTAGTCTGGTCAAGCCCTGATTGCTCCTGAAGCGCTTTAAGCTCGCGCTCCCTAACTTCGCTTAGATCTGCCTGTTTTTGATCCATTGAGGCTTCAGCGTTTGCGACCTCGTCTTCACTTGACTGGTATTTTTCTTTGACCATAATTTAAGCTTAATTATTTATACTTATATAGTAGTCTCTCTCTCTGAATGTCAAATTTCTAGAACTTGGCAAAATAAGCGGTACTGGGTACCTATTTTTGCCATGCCTTTTTTAGGTACCTCTACCCTCAACCCTACATTTCTAGTTGACTAATAATTTAACGCGACGCATAATACTTACATGAAGCTTCCAGTTCTAATCCTACTCGCGGCATTTGTCAGTATTGCTGTGTTTGGCTTTATTGGGCTCTCGCACGGCAGTATTTTTTCTACTTGCGCCATGGCTGTGATGTCCGGAAGTCCCAGCTGCCCGGTGGAACCCACGGCCGAAAGCAGCCTACTGCATGCGCAGATTTTTCAAAGTTTTTCGGAAGGCACGCTGCTCACGCTCCTGCTTTTGGTCACAATCATACTCGCCTGCCTGGCCTTGCTTACGGTTCTGGAACTCCCCGCGTCCAAAGCGTCCTATTTTGCGACTGACTTTCAACTTTTGTCATCCAAGACTCACTTCAAAACCAAGCTTCTCCGCTGGTTTCAGCTTTTGGTTAAACAAGGCGCTCTTTCAGCCTAGAACCTGGACTGAATTTTTTGGCCCGGGTTCTTTTCAAGAAAGAGCGTCTTTTAGTAGCATGCCGTTTATCGGCTCGAGCCCATAAATGGACGCGCTACAGACCATTAACTCATAACCATGAAACTCAAGCAAATCTTCTATCTAATTGCGGCCCTGGTGGTTATCCTCGGCTTTGCCGGATTTCTCAAATCCAAACAGCCGGCCGAAAGTGCCACCGCTCCCCCATACCAATCAAGCGCCGTTGCCGCTTCCGAAACCTTCTACGATTTCGGCTCCGTCCCAATCAACGGCGGCAAGGTTACCAAGATCTTCAAAGTGAAAAACAATTCGGAAACAAAAGTTACGGTAAAAGAAATGCATACCTCTTGCATGTGCACCGAAGCGTCGCTCAAACTCGGCGACCAATCGTTTGGCCCGTTCGGCATGCCCGGGCACGCCAGCATGCCACAAATCAATGCTGCCTTTCCAGCCCAATCCGAAGCCGAGATTGAGGTGGTCTTTGACCCGGCTGCTCACGGCCCGGCTGGAATTGGTGTGATTGAACGATTAGTGACTTTGGAAACTTCGGATGGCAAACTGCAACTCAGCATTAAGGCCAGCGTAATTCCATGAACAAATACAAATCCCTAATCGCCTGGCTTGTCATTCTGATCGTGTTCTTCGCCGCGGTTTTCTGGCTCAAAAATATGCCGCAGGCTTCCAGCCTCATCTGGAACCTAAGCCAAGGCGGCGCCTGGCTCTTTCCTCTCGTCTCAGTGGCCGCGCTGATTGATTCAATCAATCCCTGCGCCTTCTCCGTCTTGCTCTTGACCATCGCGTTTCTGTTCAGTCTGGGCATGCTGCGCAGCAGCATCTTCAAAATCGGTACCGCCTATATCCTCGGCTTATTCCTGGCCTATCTGCTAATCGGCCTCGGTTTGCTGCAGGCCTTGCACATCTTCAACATCCCCCACTTCATGGGCAAGCTAGGCGCCGTCTTGCTGATTGCGCTGGGACTGCTCAACCTGCTCAAGGAAATTTTTCCCAAATTTCCCATTAGCCTAGGCATTCCGCATGCCGCGCATCACACCATGTCTCGGCTTGCGGCCAAAGCGTCCGTTCCCACAGCCCTAGTGCTAGGCGCGTTTGTCGGTTTGTGCGAATTCCCTTGCACTGGCGGACCTTATCTCATGATCCTGGGCTTGTTGCACGATTCAACTACTTACCTCAAAGGCTTCAGCTACCTCATCTACTACAACCTGTTGTTTGTGATGCCGCTTATTATCATCCTCATCATCGCTAGCAGAGAACAGGTCTTGGAAAAAATCCAGGCCTGGCAGCAGTCTGAGAAAAAACAAATGCGATTCTGGTCAGGTTTGGCCATGGTCGTGCTTGGCGCATTAATTCTACTCCTATGACGCTTATCTATGCTTTAAGTTCGATTATTATCATTACCGGGCTAACCATGGGTCTGAACAAGCTCACCAACAAAAAAATCTGCCCGGTCTGTGCCGGGGTGGCTTTGACCTGGGTAGGAATGCTGACGCTCAAATTCTTCTTCGGCTACACCATCGATAAGACATTGTTAGCAATGTTAATGGGCGGTTCAGCCGTAGGCATATCCTATTACCTAGACAGCTATGTTCCGATCCGGTACTATTTGCCGTGGCGATTCCTCTCAGTTGTCCCAGGTTTTGTCGCAGTCTATTCCCTACTCGCCGAAAACTGGATCGTGTTCATAGTTTTCCTAACAGTTTGGTTAACAAGCCTCTGGTTCTTCGTGCTAAAAAACAAAAAATCCGATTCCGGTTCGGATGGCGGAAAGGTCGCGGAATTGGAAAAAGAGTTCGATAAGTGTTGCTAATTATGAATCCTCAGCTTAAAAAATATCTACTCTCCGCTCTGGTGCTCCTTATCGTTTTGATCGTTGCATGGTGGCTATACAAACCGCAGCAGGCTAACGGCCAGCTCGACGAATTCGCCCAGTGCGTCGCGGAAGAGGCAACTATGTACGGCGCGTACTCGTGCGCTCACTGCCAAAACCAGAAAAAAATGTTTAGCGATTCGTTCCGCTTCGTCAAATACGTGGAGTGCACCGAAGACACCAAAACTTGCCTGGATTTGGGGATCAACGGGTATCCGACGTGGATTTTTGGCGATGGCAGCCGCGTGGAAGGCGAAATGCAGCTGGAGAATCTGTCGACCAAAACAAATTGTCCGCTAATTAAAACTTAAAATTATGACAAAAAATCAAAAACTTGCCTTGTTTCTGCTCCGAGTCGCAACCGGCTGGCTGATGTTCTACGCCGGCATCACCAAAATTCTGGACCCCAACTGGACCGCGGTCGGCTACCTCAAAGGAGCCAAAACTTTTGCCGGCTTGTTTCAATGGTTTGCCCAGCCTGAAATCCTGCCGTTTACGAATTTCGTCAATGAATGGGGATTGACCTTGCTTGGGATTTCGCTCATCCTGGGCATTGGCGTGCGCTTCAGCGCCTACCTCGGGGTGCTGTTGATGATGCTGTATTATTTCCCAGTTCTGCAATTCCCAAAAATCCCGCCGCATTCATTTATCGTCGACGACCATATCATTGACGCGCTCGTGCTGCTCTTTCTGGGCGCTATCCGGGCGGGACGCTACTATGGCTTAGAAGAGTGGTGTGCCAGCCTGCCGATCTGTTCGCGCTATCCGGTTCTGAAAAAATTGTTGGGATAGGATTAACAATAATAAATGAAAAAAACAATAATATTTATCTCGCTTCTTGCGGTGCTAACCTTTGCTTATGCGGCTCAAGCCCACATGCCTAATGCCTCAAGTCCGCGCAATGTCATGATGCAGCAAATGCTCGGGTCTGATTCGGTGGAAGTCATCAACGATTTTGAAGAGCAGATGATGGGAACTGCGACCCATGAGCAAATGGAAAGCTACATGGAAAAGCTGTTTGCCGGCAGTTTGTCCGCTGAGGACCAAAAGCAGATGTTTGAGCTCATAAAATCAAATGTGGGCGCCAACAACATGATGATGCGCGGCATGATGGGGCAGATGATGGCCAATTTCGGCCAAGGCGCGGACAGAGGCATGATGAGAAATTTCGGATCATTCGGCCCAACCGGCTACTGGATCACTATGGTTTTGATCTGGGTTCTGCTGGCTTTGGGCATTGCCGCGTTGTGGAAATATCTCTTCCCTGCCCAGCCTAAAACCTAAACATCACTTCATCCCCAGGGTTGATATTATTCTCAGAGGTCCAGCCGGCGTTGACTTCCAAAACCCGGTCCACCGCTTGGGACGGGATGAATATCTTCAGTTCGGAATCCTTGACTCCCGGTTCCGGTTGAGCATTGGCGTTGATCTCAAAAACCCGACCGTCTTTGATCCAAATGATATCAAGCGGGAAATTCATATTTTTCATCCAAAAAGTGTATCGGTGGCTTTCCGAAAAAATAAACAGCATACCGCCGTTTTGCGGCAACGATTCCCTGCCGGACAAGCCTAGCAGCTGTTTTTCGACAGTATCGGCGAGTTCCACTGTCAATTCTTTACCGCCGATCTCAATTATCGGCTGCGCTTCTTCAGGCTGGGCTTGCTGCTGTGGCTTCCACAAAACAATCTGATTGCAGCTTGCCGCAATAAATGCTGACGCTAGAAGCAATATTAAAAATTTTCTACTTGCCATTTACGCTTTGTTTAACTTTATAGAACACAAACACGGTGCAGACCAGGACAATCATGACCAAAACCATTATACCCAAAAGCACCAGCTTGCCCATGGACTGCAGAAACAAGGCGCTCACGCCAAAAATGCCGCTTAAGGCGTAAAGAAACAGTACCGCCTGCGGCACGGAAAACCCGATATCCAAAAGCCTGAAATGCAAATGTTTGCGATCGCCCAAAAACGGGCTTTTGTGCGCAAATAGACGCTGTAGGACCACCCAGACCGCATCCAGGACCGGAATCCCCAAAACCGCGATGGCAGTGGCGATTTTTCCGCCGGAAACAATGGCCAGAATTGCCAGCATAAAACCGGCAAAAGTCGAGCCGCCTTCGCCCAAAAAAATCTTAGCCGGATAAAAATTCAAAATCAAAAAACCAAGCAAACTGCCCGTCAGCGTTACCGCCAGCAAGGCAGTTTGCGGCTGCTGGACTTGCTCAGTAAGCGACAAACCAAATAAAACCAAAGCGGCAATAGCCGAAATTCCCGTGACCAACCCATCCATGCCGTCCAACAGTTTGGTGGTATAAGTCATGGTCAGGATCCAAATAAAAACAATGACTGCTGACCAAAGCGATGGCAATATGATTACGCCGCCCATCAATGGGTTATGGATGCTCACGGCGGACATGCCCGAGGTAACCATAATCAGCGCAGCGATTATTGGAAAAACAATGGATAATTTAGGCGGCAAATGATATTTGTCATCCAAATACCCACCGATCATAAGCACCGCTCCTCCGGACCAAATCGCAACAAGAATGCGCAGTGGAATATTGCCGCCAAGGAGGTAGCCCGAAAGCACTCCCACGGCGAAGGTCACCAAAAAAAATGAAGCAAATATCGCGAGTCCGCCCAAAGTCGGCATAGGTTGAGGGTGAAAGCGCCGTTCTTGATCCGGCCAATCCAAAATTTTCCTTTTGACGGCAAAACGAGACACCAGAAAAGTGCCGACAAACGAAGACACAAACGCCAGGGTGAATGAAAAAAAATAAACAGGCGTCATACAGTTACCGTTCCTTTACGGTGCTTAGGGGTAACGTAAAATTCCATATATCTGCCGAACATCAATCTCGTTTGAGCGTCTATGGCAGGCATGGAGCCGAAGACAGATGACACAATCGGAGTAAACACCCATTGGATAACCATGCCGAAATATTTCCATTTGCTGTAGGATTTAGGCTTTGGCGGCAGCAGCACCAAATTGATGTATACGGAAAAGATCAAAAACACCGTGGCCAGGCTCATGATCAATCTCGTCATGAAAGGCAGATTAACCGCCAGGACTGAGGCTCCGAACCTGTCCCCGCCGAAAATCAAGGGCAGCCAGCCCAGAATCGCAATCATAATGGAGGCGGTGGCCCAAAAATAATGACCTTCAATCAACCGTTCGGCATACAAAAACCGCTTCCACAGCGGGATTCTTTTATTTTTTATAAACTCAGGAAAAACCAAGGCCATCTCGGTCACTCCCCAAGCCCAGCGACGCTTTTGCTTATACTGTGCCACCAAAGTGCCCCAATACGTTTCGCCCAAAACCGCATCCATGGAAACAGTCGTAAACAGCGGGTGAGTGCGGTAGTCTCCGTTGAAATATAAAAAACATTGCCAGAAAATATGAGAATCATCGGGAATGATGTCAACTCTCCAGAAACCAACATCAACCAAGGTCTTAAAACTCATGGAATGTGAGGAAAATGTGATCAACCGATCGGGGCGGGACGCCTCCACCAACTGCCAGAAAGACGAAGACGTGGCAATCACGCGGGCGATAGCCGGAGTGTCCCAGATATTATTATGGAACATCGGCATGGGCTGGAAGCTTGTCTGCAGCGGCTTTTCGGAAAGTAAAAAATCGAAAGTCAGATGAGAGAAATAGTTTGGCGCCACCGTGGTGTCTGAATCAAATGAGGAAACGATAACGTCTTCATATGGAATCTGTAATTCATCAATCAACCGCTTGGCTTCCTTGGCGGCATAAGTGATGTTAGCGCCCTTTACCCTTGCCTCGCCCGCTATCCCGTCGGGGTGGACGGTGGCCAGAAATCTGTAGAACTTATCCGCATATTTATTTCTTAAAATCCCAGCTTTGTAGCCGTGTTGGCTGTCGCGCTCTTCCGACGCCAATACGAAAATTAAACGATCTTTGGGGTAATCGGTGTTCAGATACGACTCAATGGAAGAAGAAAGCAAATTTACGTCTTCTTTAATAGTCGGTAAAAGAATCAGATGATAAATTCGTCGCCAATCAAGATTGCGTTTAGCTGGCAGCCGGTTTATTTTCTCTAGATAATTGGCAACAACAACCTTCACAGGTTTGTCTTTCTCTTCGATAACTCTAACGCTTAATGATAACTTGAATTCGTCTACGCCGCCCAGCTTAGTTAACCAAGTCAGCCAATCAATTCGGTCGTGAGCTTTCAGATTTCGGTATGAATGAACCAAATGAATAGCGACGTTGCCGGCCTTCAACAGCCAATAAACGTCGAACAATATAATGTATATTGAGATCCAAACCGGATGCAAATACGCCAGTACAAATACGCCGATCAAGGTCAGCCAAGTTAAAAACCCCGGAAAGATTTCCAATATTCTAATCATTGAATGCAATTAAGCTTAGGCTGGCAGCGAAAAAAACGGCCTGGATCGCGATATTCGAAAAATTCAAAAAATAGGCGGCAAGCTTTTCCCTGCGGACAAGCCATGCCGCAGCCAGAATATTTAGAATTAATATCAGCAAGGATGCGGCGGGAATGGCATAAATAAGTCGAGCGCTGCTCACCAAATCGGCGCCGTAGATGACGTTATAGTGCAATACAGTACTGTCAGAAAACGAACCAATCTTGCTGGCGAGTATCAGCCAATGTATAATGTTGATTAGCAGAGACGCCCCCCAACAACTCCAGGTGATTTTGTCAGTATGAAAAGACATTATTTGAATTATACCATTTTGATTGGCATTGTGTTAATTGCCGTTTTCTTTCGATTCTGGCAACTAGGTACCCTCCCGGGAGGATTGTTTCCGGATGAAGCGGCTAACGGCTTGGATGTCAATGCCATATTTGACGGACAGATTCAGCCGTTCTACGAAAGAGGCAACGGACGCGAGGCGTTGTTTTTTTATTTCCTAGCCGCCGCGGTAAAAATGTTCGGACGCACGCCTCTGGCCCATCACCTGGTTTCCGCGCTGTTTGGCCTGACTGCTCTAATCGCCACTTATTTTTTGGCCAAGGAGTTGTTCAACGGAAGAATAGCGCTTTTGAGCGGTTTTTTTATGGCCGTTTCGAGCTATGCTACAACTATTTCACGGACGGCTTTCCGGGCCAACACCGTTCCGCTGTTTGCCACCCTCACCATTTTTTTTGCCGTCAAATTCTTCAAGGCCGGATCGAGTAAGGAAAAATACGTTTATGCCGCCTTGACGGGCTTATGCCTGGGCTTAGGCTTTTATACTTATATTTCATTTAGGATGATGGTCCCTCTGTTTTTGTTTTTCGGACTTGTACTGCTGCTCTCCCAAAAAAATCAAATCCGAGAATTGATAAAAAGCTACTGGCGGCCAAAATTGACATTCTTGGCCGGTTTTTTGGTCAGCTTTTCTTGGATTGGATACTATTTTCTGACTCACCCGGGAACTTTCGTCGGCAGAGCGGGTCAGGTATCAATTTTCTCGCCCGACCTCAATCAGGGGGATTTATTCGGTACGTTCTTGGCGGTGCTCAAAAAAACAATCCTCTCTTTTTTTACCGAAGGTGACCTCAATTGGCGACATAATGTATCAGGCTTCCCATTTCTATCCCCTTTCCTTTCACCCTTTTTCGCTCTGGCTTTGGTCATATTTACCGCCGCAATTTTCAAACTGATCAACCAAGCTTGGCATAAAAGCCTGGACAGGCAAACTGTTTACCAAGCGCTCTGCGCCTCTTGGTTTTGGCTCATGCTCATCCCCGAAGTCACCACTGCCGAAGGAATTCCGCATGGGCTTCGGCTCATTGGCGTAATCCCGGTAATTTTTATTCTCTCTGCATGGGGATTAATTTGGGTTTGGGATAAATTTGCCCCTTATCTTAAATTCAAAACAATCTTTGCCGCGATTTTCCTCTTGGGCTTATTTGCTTACAATTTCAACCTGTACTTTGCACTGGCCGCCCGAAGTCCGGATTATTATTACTCTTTCCGTTCGGATTTGACAGAAGTCAGCAGATACTTATTGAATCGCAACTTAAAATACAAAACTTACCTCGTCTTGGACAAATTCTCAGTCCAGACCGTAGATTACCTGACGAGTGAAAAACATCAGCCGTATATTTTGTTAGTCCCTGAAAATACTTATCAAGTAATACTCAAATCGGGCGACCAGGTTGTGTTTACGCAGAGCACGCTTTTCGACCGGCTAAAATTCACCCAAACCCACCCGTCAGCCAAACTAGTTAAGGAAGCAAAAAATCAATTCAGGCAGCTGATTATGCTGGTCTATCAGGAACCTTAAACATGCAATTATTCGCAATTCTAATCCTGGGAGCTATTCTCCGCCTTTATCACAACATTTCCGTTGCACTCTGGCATGATGAGGCTTTTTCCGCGCTCTACATCCGCTATCCATGGGGAGAGATGTTGGGCAGAATCATTGCCGACGTTCACCCTCCACTCTATTACTTCATTCTGCGGTTCTGGTCGTACATTTTCGGCCAATCCCTCCTCTCCCTGCGCGGACTTTCAATTTTATTCGGCATCGCCACTATTTGGATGGGCTTTGTGCTGTTCAAGCAAATTTTTAGCAACAAAAAATGGGCTTTGCTAGCCGCATTGCTAATAGCCATCAACCCATTTCAAATACAATATGCCTTGGAGGCCCGCATGTATACTTTGGGCACTTTCTTGTCGCTTGTCACTTGTTACTTGTTACTCAAAGCCCTCGAGAACGACCAGCGAAAATATTGGGTCTGGTACGGCATCACCGCTGCGCTCACGCTCTACACGCACTATTTCCTGTTTTTCACTGTTGCCGCGCAAGTTATATACATCATTTATGTCTGGTTCAAAAAAAGAATCAGTCTAAAAAATCCCCTGCTGTCCGGCATCATTGTGGCCGCAATGTATGCACCGTGGCTGCCTTCATTTCTAGTCCAGAACCGACGGGTGTCAGAAGCGTATTGGATTCCAGAAATGGATCGCTGGGCGATTCCGGGCACCGTTTGGAAAATGATATTTGGTGGGCAAAATGTTTCCCGCCCCCTTTTAATTTTGACAACTCTGGCATGTATTGCCTTGCTTATCTACTTTTGGCGTAAAACAAAATCCGAAACCAAATTCCTGATTCTATTCTCCTTGCTCGTCCCCTTTCTGGGTTCTATCTTAATCTCGCTCAAAACCTCCATCTACCTTGACCGTTATTTCGTGTTTGCGGGTTTGTTCTTGATTGCCGCTATCGCCGCAGCGTTAATGCAAGTTCCAAATTACAGCGTGCGCAGAATCCTGGCCGCGGTTTTGGTAATTTTAAGCCTTGCGATGTTTTTCAAAAATTGGAAGGAACTGAACATCAAAAACAAGCCGGGTATGGCTGCGGCAAGCCGGATCATAAATGAACAGGCGACGAAAGACGACAAAATTTATGTCGGCTCAAGCTTCATTTTTTTCACATTCAGATACTACAATGAAACCGGAATTAAGCCCTTGCTTTATTCCTCCGGCTCCCTCGAAACAATTCCGCACTTCTCTGGCACGGCGCTTCTTACAAACGACGATTTAATTTTGGATTTCAAGCAAGCGGAAAAAAACGACCGAGTTTGGCTGCTCTGGACCACCGGCTTTGGCGCCAGCAAGCCCAATGTCCCGGGAAATTGGAGCATTGTCTCCGAGCATGAATTCCAGGACACCCCTGACTTCAAAGGTAAAATCGTGGTCACCGAGTACCACGTCAATTAAAGCACTTGTTCGAAATTTTGAAATACTGAACTGACTAATAATGTTTGTTAAACAAATCCTTCACTGCACCGTAGTAGTGAAGTATTTTTTTTATTCCCTACTAAACGATACCTACACCCTATTAACTTTTCGCACAATCCCCTTATTCGCATCCACGTGGTCCCGACGACGCAAGGAATATTCATTTCTCTGGCAATAATCGAAGCGTGAGATAAAGCTCCTGGGTAGTCAGTCACAATTCCCCTGACTCTCTTGAAGACGGCATAATTTTTGGCTTAGTCAAAGAATATCTGCCATACCGCATCGTTTTGCAACTCGCGGCGTTCAAAAATCGTTTCTCTATCCATGAATTATTGTCCCCTTAAACTTCCTCCCTGAAAGGAAGTTTTTTAGATTTGAAATCGGATTGCCGTTGAGCATGATTACGGTCAGCCCTAATTTTTGCGCCAGTTTCGAAGCAATAGGATCAAACGGCAGATTGGCTCCCGGATGCCACTTGTTGCCTACTAATTTCCGAAATTCTGGCCAAGTTACAGTTTTAAGCGGCTTGGCGTTTCGGCGCTTAGATGGATCCTTATCGTAAACATAGTCAATATTGCTTAAATTCAAAATTGTTTTTACGCCATATTTGTGAGCCAAAACCACAGCGTCATGATCAGTAGAAAACCCCGGCCGGAACCCTGCCGCTATGACAATAGGCCTGCTGACTCTTTGCGGCTTGTAGGGATTGGTATTGATTTCAGGATGAGCTAAATTGCGAAAAATCGTGCGCAGGAGGTGCCCATTTAAGCGCGTCGAATGGATGCCCAACCAGTCCAAATCGTCACGATTGAGCATGCGTAATTCCCTAGCCGCCGCGGCATAACGACGCGCGATTTTTCCGCCCCCAGTAATCAGGACAAATTTCCTGCCTCGGCGAACCTCAGCCTCAATAACCCTCTTAAATTCAGACAAAAACCTTACATCAATCTGTTCCGGCACAATTAGCGAGCCGCCCAGAGAAATCACGAACCTTTCCGTCTTCATTTTTGTTCTCCTTCCGCTGCCGCGGGAATTTGCGCGCAGGGTGTTGACTTAAAACAATAATAAACCCATTTTTCGCTTCTCATGTCAACGTAAGCCAATCTGGCGCGGTCCTTGGCTGGAATTTGTTTTGACAATAACATGCTTAACCCGGATAGTTGGGAATATACCGAGCGGTTGACGTCAAAAAAAGCCGACCACTCTTCCGCGGAAATAAATTGCACTTCATTGGCATATTTGCTGGTCAATTTGATCGAGTTGACCCTTGTCGCTATCTTGGATGGCCAAGATTTGTGCATGGATAAAATAAATGCAGTCAATTTGGTGTTCGATAAATACTCTCCCACCACAACATCTTCTTCAGTTTGCAAAGCCACTTCGGGAAGCCCGTGATTTTCAACGGTTTCCCGGATTACAGTGCCGCTTTCGTCAACCAAGAATTTCCTATCCTTCACAGCCAGCACAAAACCCGGCACGCGCTCCTTGATTTCGATTTCGATCCGGCGAAACCCGATTCGGTCGGATTTAACCACTTCTTGTATTTCCGGCAGCGCATTGGTCAACATCTTGTTGACCCTGCCGCGGGTTAAGAGCAGGTAATGGTTCTTTTTGACAAGCAGCAAGCGATTGTTGCCGATGGCTTCCAGAGCCTGCTGGATCTGTCCCTGTGTGACCTGACTATTGCCTGCCACCGCCACCTCCGTGATGACAAACCGACTGGAAACGACAAGATAGTAAACTATGATGAGCGCCAAAACAATAAGCAACCATTTCAAAAATCTGAAGCGGAAAAGAAAATAGCGAACCGGCGCCAAACTCCGCTTGTAGTTTTGAGCCTGCCTCAGCCGCGATCGGAATTCCCGTCCCCCGAACCGACGGTGCGGCTCCAGTTTCCTTCTATGCTTCGAAAAAATTTTCATATAATCATGCTTTTGAGGTCTTTGGGGATTTTGCTATGAATCTTGGGCTGTTTAGCCACGGTTATCATATCTTCTATTCTAACACCAAATTTGCCCGGCAGATAAATTCCAGGCTCAACAGTCACCACGGAATTGACTTTCAGGACATCCTCAGAAGCGGGTGAAAAGTTGGGTTGTTCGTGAATTTCCAAACCTACGCCATGGCCGGTATTGTGGGTGAAATATTTGCCAAAACCGGCTTGGGTGATAACTTTGCGCGCGGTTTGATCAACCAACGAAGCTTTGTTGCCTATCTGGACTTTCGCGATGGCCTTAAGTTGGGAGTGTAAAACTGTTTCGTAAACTTTGGCTTGAAAACCTGTTGGCCGGCCAAGAAACAGGGTTCGTGTGAAGTCTGAGTGGTAATTTCCGACTTTGAAGCCGAAATCCAAAAGCAAAAAATTATTTCTGCCGACTCTGGTCTTGCTGGGAAAATGATGCGGGCTGGCTGCGTTGGAACCAAAAGCTACTATGGGATCGAAAGCCAAGCCTTCTGCGTCCAACTCTGTCCCATATTTCAAAATCAGTCCTGCAATTTTTGCTTCGGTTAACTCATATTTATTTATATATGCGCGTATATACTTTTTTATTTGCTCAAAAGTCTTATCAATAATTGCACTGCCTCGCTCAATCGCCTTAAGCTGTGCTTTGGTCTTTACTGCTCGCACGTTCTCGATGACATTAGCAGTTGATTTCCAACTAACCCCTTTCCCAATTTTCTTGAGGCTGGCAAACTCCCGCAAACTGATCCGATCCTCAATCGCGATTTTTTTATACTTAGCAAGAACCAAGTCTTTGCTAAGTCTTTCTAATTTTCTCACCGGCATGCCTGACTCTTTTTTTGCGCGCAAAAAATACCTCCCGTCAACATACAAAACCGCCTCGCGCTTGCTTATTACTAAATACCCGGCTGACCCCGTAAATCCCGAAAGATACTGCCGATTGATTTTGGTCAACACCAAAAAAGCATCCAGTTTTTTTTCAACCAGATAATCATGGATTTGGTTTGTCATCCCTTATTTGTAATTTAATGGATTTGGTTGAATCGAGAAGGGAGGATTCGAACGTGGAAATGTAAGAATTTCGTTGCTGATGCTTTTCTTGGGCCAATTTAAGCAGGGCAGTCACGACTTCTTCCAATTCCATGCCCGAAGCTTTCCAGAGGTGGTGGTAAAGCGTTCCCGGCATAGTATTGATCTCATTGGCAAAATACTGCTCAGTTTGCTTATTATACAAAAAATCAACGCGGGCGATGCCGCTGCAGCCGAATTTTTTAAAAATTTCCACGGCCAGATTCCGGATTTCTGAAGTTGTTTTGTCATCCAGCCTGGCAGGAATAATGATGTTCTGCTGGGCATTGCCCAACTGTGCGCCGCCGTCTTTGAGATATTTCTCGTCATAGGAGAATAATTCACTTTCAAACACCGATTCTTGCAGCAGCGATGGGCTGGCGTCGTCATTGCCAAGCACAGCGCAGGTGACATCCATCAAATTTTCTACGGTTTCTTCCACCAAAAAACGCTCGCCGTAGTGTGCGGCAACCTCAATCGCTTCCTCCAACTCCTTGGGATTTTTTGCTTTGGCAATTCCGATGGACGAGCCAAGCTTGGCTGGTTTGACAAACAACGGCCACCTAAACTTGCTTGCCTCGTTCATTATTGCACTCTTGTTTTTTTGCCACTCTCGGGTGGAGTAAAACAAAAATTTGGCCGTTGGTATGCCAAGTTTCTCATAAAGCTGCTTGGTCAGAATCTTGTCCATGGTCACCGCCGAAGAAACCACGTCACAGCCGACGTAAGGCAGGTTAAAAATTTCAAACAAGCCTTGGATTGTGCCGTCTTCGCCGTTCATGCCGTGAAAAGCCGGAAAAGCCAGCTCGATTTCGTATCGTTTTTTTAGCAATCCTACCGACGCAAATACCATCTTGCCGTTGCTTGACTGCAAATCCAAAACAAACTTGCTGCGTTTCGGGAGAGGGAATTGCTGAAAAAATTTCAGGCTCCCCAGTTCTTCGCCGACATTCCAATCTCCGTCTTTGTCCAAATAAACCGGAGTCACTTTGTGCCCCAGCTTCCTAAGCGTGGAAATTATGAGCTGCCCAGTAATGATTGAGATATCATGTTCCGGGCTGCGGCTCCCAAAAAATACCCCGATATTCATAAGTGTGATGCGAATTTACGAATTTCATGCGAATGCTGCGAATATGCAAATCTTGGCGTTAGTCCATTCGCATATTTGTAGATTCGCATACATTCGCAGATTCGTATCATGTATAATTCTCCGGCCAATCGTTTTGAAACAAAATGACGTCTCCCGGCTTTACGATGCTCTTAATTGCATTGTGCGCTAGATGGGCTGATCCGAACCATTTGATGTTTTCGGATTTGAAGCCTTCCTGCAACAAACCCTGTTCAATAAATGGCGTAGCCGAATTTTTAATCAATATGACCACATCCGCCGCATGCGCCAATTGCTTGCCGATTTCTTTGTGCACCGCTTCGGTTCGGCTGCCCATCTCCACCAAACCAGGTGTGACATAAATTTTTCGCTTATCCTGAAAACCTGCCAAAACTTTTATTGCCTCTGCCGCCCCATCCGGATTACCATTGTAACTGTCATCAATTACCACCACCCCATTCGAGTTGGGCAGAATTTGAAGGCGATGCGGAATCTGCTTAATTTTGCCAATACCGTCACGAATTTCCAACTCGCTTAAACCCAATTCTTTAGCAATTATAACACAGGCGTTGACAACACCCCAAGCGTAACTGCCCAGAAGCGGCATTTTCACATTTGGAAGCATCTGCAATTCTTTGGAATACCAGAAAACTGGACGCTCGCCAAGATATTTTTGATAGTTTTGCTTGATCAACTCACTGTCAGAATTCAAAACCACCAACGCCTGCGACTTGGAATTGACGACGATTTCAAACTTAGCCGCAATGGTGTTCTTAATCCCACCAAACAGCTCCAGGTGCGCTTCATTGATTCCGGTCAGCAACACAATGTCCGGCTGGGCAATAGCGCAAAGCTGAAAAATATCTCCCCTTTTATATGCCCCCATCTCAACGACAAAGAGCTCGATGTCACCATCAAGCTTATCTAAAATCAGTCGCGAGATTCCCAGCGGAGTATTGATATTTTCCGGCGTGGTTAGGACTTTGAAACGTTGGGATAAAACGGCAGACAGGCTTTCCTTCATCGTGGTTTTGCCGAAACTGCCAGTAATGCCGATGATCTTAAGTTTTGGCAGTGTCCGCATTTTTGTCCTAGCCTGAGCAACTATATAATGCTTAATGGCAAAATCCAGGGGAAAGAGAATGAGCACGGATAAACTTAAAAATATGGGAGCCAACAGGTTTGCCCAAATCAGCCACAGGAACAGGAAAGCCACAACAAACCAGGGGCCGGTAAATAGGGCTTCAAAATAAGCAACAGTTGCCGCAAATAAAATTGATAATGTCAAAATCGCCAAGGCTTTGGGCGTCCAGACTATTTTTTTTCGAGGCGCTTGTTTGACCTTAAACACGCCCTTCCAGTAGCGGAGCAGGCTATAATTATTCAGTTGTAAAAAATACAATTGGTGCAAGATTGGCCAGCGCGTCATAAGACAAAACCTTCCAAGGCTTTAATAAAACCGGGAGAGTCATCCAGAAAGCTAAAATGCCCGGTAGACGGCAAAACCACCAGCCGCGACGCTGGGATCAAATCCTTCATTCGATTGCCGAATTCAAGGGGTGTTTCTCGATCCAGCTGGCCCCAAACTAACAGGGTAGGGGTTTTGATTTTGGGCAAATATGCAGTCACATCCTCATTTATGACCTTAATAAAGGTTTCTTTGAGCTTGCCGCTTGAAGTGTAATCAGAGGCGCCAATTATCTTGTAACCGAACCTTCTAAGCCCGCTTAGGCCAGGCAGGAATAAAATTGGCTTAAACAGCTTCATAATTGCTAAAACTGAATATTTCTTGAGACTTGTGTCCTTAAATCCCGCGCAGTCAACCAAAACCAGCTTTGAAATCAGTTCCGGATACGCGCTGGCAAGCTTGATGGCAATTCTGCCGCCGAATGAGTGCCCGATTATTGCAGCGCTTTGAATTTCAAGCTTGGCCATAAAACTTTTCACCACCTCGGCATAATCACCGACGCTGAAAGGCCGCTGTGGCAGCTGGGAGCGGCCAAACCCCGGCAAATCCAAAGCATAAAATTTAACACTCCTGGAATCAAACACTTCTAGAATGGGCTGCCACGAAAGAGCACTGCCCTGCCAGCCGTGTAAAAAAACAGCCGTGGCTGCGGCAGCAGGAGGCTCGTTGCAGTAATAAGTCACTGATAAGCCGCTAACGATTATTTGACGCGGAGAGATGGACATGCTTGCCAAACCATTTTTTTGCCAATTTGGAATAACCCGGGTTTAATTTCGTCACTTCCAAGATTATTTTTCCGCTTTTGCCAAGCTGGCTTTGAATTTCCGGATGCCGTTTGAGGTAACTTTCAAGCTTTCCAGACAGCAAATCTTCCTGCGCGATTATCTTAACATTTTTGGGCAAACCAGCGCGAATTTGCTTTCGAATCAGCCCGTAATGGGTGCAGCCCAGAATCAGGGCCTGGATGCGATTGGCAATAAGCGGTCTGAGGTAAATTTTTAACGGCTCAACCGTGCGGTTGAGGCGTTGAGCTTCGATTAGGTCCACCAGCGCGGGAGTAGCAACGGCAAATAGTTTAACGTCGGGATCAATATTCTCTAATTCGCGGCGGTATGCGCCAGAGGCCACGGTCTGGCGCGTGCCTATGAGCCCCACCCTACGGATGTTTCCGATAGTTTCCACGGTCGGCCGGATGATTCCCAAAATTTTCCTGCCCTTAAATCGCGAATGAGGTAAATAATCTTGCTGTAACTTTCGCAGCGCTTCTGACGAGACGGTATTGCAAGCAATGACCACCAGCGCGCAATCCTGCTTGAACATGTGCTCAACGGTCCTCACCGCCAATTTATAAATCTGAGCTTGGGACTTATTGCCATACGGCAAATTTTTGGTATCACCCAGATATAGATAATCGTATTGGGGCAGTTGGCGGGCAAGCTTCCTCAAAATCATCAACCCGCCCAGACCCGAGTCAAAAATTCCAATCTTCATTACTGAATCACGTCAAATCCGGTAAATTCCTGCAAAGCTTTGGGGACGAGGATGGAGCCGTCAGCCTGCTGGTAATTTTCCATTATGGCGATGGCGGCGCGCATGGTGATGGCTGTGGCGTCATTGGTATGGAGCAGTTCCGTGGCACCGTCAGGCTTGCGGATCTTGATATTCAACCGGCGCGCTTGATAATCCGTCATCATGTCAGCCGTATGGGTTTCGCGGTAAAGTGCTTGTCCGGGAAGCCAGCAATTCAAATCCACTCCCCGGGCATTGGGATTACCAATGTCAGCAGTGCATTTCAGCAGCTTTTGGTATGGAATTTCCAAAACCTGCAGCAGATACTCCTCAATCGCTACGAAAAACTGGTGCTCCTTGAATGAATTCTCAGCGGTGACAAAAGACTCCATCTCTACTTTGTCGAATTGGTGCAAGCGGATCATACCCTTGACGTCTTTGCCGTAACTGCCGGCCTCGCGCCTAAAGCAGGTGGAAATACCGACATAGCGCAGGGGCAAATTTTTCTGGTCCAAAGCTTCGTCCGCATGCATGGAAACCAGCGTGTGTTCGGCGCTGCCGATAAGATACAAATCATCGTCCGGCAGATAATAACGCTCATTTTTATCCGCATCAGACAAACGCGCGGTTTTGCGGTAAATGTCAGACTTGATCATCACTGGCGGAATGATGGGAATGAACGGCTTGGCCGGATAGCCCTTTTCAACCGTGTCCGCAATTTTTTTCAAGGTCTGCTCGCTGGTCAACGTTCTAAGAACAAACTGGATCAAGGCCAGTTCTAAAATCGCCATGCCTCCCTTCCAATATCCGAACCTGCTGCCAGCCACTTTGGAGCCGCGCTTCATATCGACGACATCCAGCGCCTCTCCCAGCTCAAGATGGTCTTTGGGCTTAAACTTGAATTTCTTCGGTTTGCCCCACTCCGCCACGATTTGATTCTCAGTCTCATCCGCTCCCACCGGCACGTCCTTCCAAGGAATGTTGGGAATTTCGTACATAGCCAAGAGCCACCGGTCCTCCACTTCCTTAAGCTCCAGTTCCAGCTTGGAAAGCTTGTCTTTGATTTTCCTGCTTTCGTCGACCAGGCTGTCGTCCTTGCCTTTCTTCAGGTTTTTGGTGATTTCGTTGCGGCGGCTTCGAAGCGCCTCAGTCTCGATGATCAACTTCCGCCGCGTGTCGTCCAGGCTTAAAACTTCATCCAGGGCTTCAAGATTGGTTCCCTTGTCCTTGATCGCCTTGCGAACAACCTCTTGATTTTCCCTAATAAATTTTATGTCCAGCATAATTTACTGTTTCCTGATTACTGTTTACTGTTTGCTAATTTCCTTAAAAATATCGGTTAGTTTTTCCAAGGCGTGCTTGCGGTGGTCCAAAATTTTCTCTTCTTCCTCGTCGATTTCGCACCAGTATTTTTTGTAATTGGGCAGAAATGTAACGGAGCGGTACGGGTAGCGCGGAATGATTTTCTCGGATGGCTTGTCAGCGATAACCCCGGCAATCTCGCCGTGGGAAGTAAAAATCCCAAACGGGGTGGCAAGCGCGATCACTATGCTGAATTTACAAGTCCTTCTTTCAGCGGGAACACCTTGCATCCGCCTCATAACTTCCGCAATGATTTCCTGATCCTTCATTTCATGCCCCAGCCAACGACGGCTTCGCACTCCCGGTTCGCCGCCTAAGGCATCGATTTCCATGCCGCCATCGTCAACCAAAGTCGGCAGGTGGGATTTTTCAAAATAATATTTAGCCTTATTGATCGCCTCTTCCTCAAACGTCTCGCTTTTTTCTTCCGGTTCCGGGATCTTCAAATCACCCGCCGAAACGATTTCGAGCTTAAAATCTTTGAGGAATTTCTTGTAACTGTTCACCTTTGCCTGATTTCCGGTGCCAATAAGCAACTTTTTGGACATTTTAGAAATTAGATATTAGAAATTAGAAATTTTTACAATCCTATTTCCTCTGCCCTTTCCTTCATGGCATTCAAGCTTATTTCCACCAGTTCCGGCAATTCCATATCGATATATTCTTTGCAAAGCAAAATGATTTCCCGGTTCACGCCGGCGGCAAAGCTCTTTTGCCTGAATTTTCGCATCACCGAATCAGTGGTCACGCTGGCTAATTTCTTATCCGGCTGGATGAGTGCGGCGGCGGTAATCAAACCTGATAATTCTTCCACGCAATACAAGGTTTTCTCAAGCAGGGTTTCGGGCTTGATGTTGTGCGCCCAGTTGTGGACGTAAATCGCTTTGACAATTTCCGGCTTCAAATCCGTCTTTTGCAGAATCTCTCTGCTGACCTTGGTGTGGCTTTTGAAATCATCCTTGGTTTTTTCCCAATCCAGGTCATGCAGCGTGCCGGCCAGTTCCCAATCGTCTTCGTTTTGTCCGAACTTTTTCGCCAAGGCTTTCATGATAAATCCAACCACCAAGTTGTGCCTGATTAAATTCTGGTTTTTTATGTGCTCATCCAAAAGAGCCAAGGCCTGGTCTCTAGTCATCCTGCCTCATGGGTGGGAAAATTACGGTTTCGCGCATTGACTTGTTCATCAGCACCGCAAACACGCGCTCGCTCATGCCAAAGCCCACGGCCGGCGGCATGCCGTATTCCAGCGCTTCCACGTAATCCTCGTCCATCATTTGCGCTTCTTTGTCCCCCGCTTCGCGCAATTTCATCTGTTCCTCAAACCTCATTTTCTGGTACTGCGGGTCATTGACTTCTGACCAGGCATTGCCCAGCTCCGTGCCCGCGGCCAAAATCTGAAACCGCAGGACTTTTTTGGGATTTTTGGGATCGACTTTTGCCAGCGGTGAAATTTCCGCCGGGTGTCCGACCAGGAAACATGGCTGAATCAATTTCGGCCGAACGAGCTTTTTGTAAATTACGTCAATCAACCGGCCAACCGAACCTTCCACATCAGCACCCAATTCTTTTGCCTTCTTACGAAGATCACCTTCGTTAGCCTTATTCAAATCCAGGCCTGTGGCATCCTTAAACGCCTTAAAGTAATCAACCTTGGGCCATTTGCTACCCCAATCAATCTTATGTCCTTCGTATTCGATTTCCATGCTGCCACAAACCTTTTTGACAATTTCTTTGAACAGTTTTTCCGAAAGCTTCATACCATCTTTGTCATCGGCATAAGCCCAGTAAAATTCCATATCGTCGTATTCCTGCAAATGCTCGCGGTCAATGCCTTCGTTGCGGAACAGTCGGCCGATTTCAAACACTTTTTCAAAACCGCCGACCAAAAGTCGCTTGAGTGGCAATTCTAAAGAAATCCGCAAATAAAAATCGCGGTCCAAAGCTTCGTGATGAGTAATAAAGGGCGTGGCATCAGCGCCGCCAGGAACATCTTCCAAAACCGGCGTCCAAACCTCCAGGAAGCCTTGCTTAATCATGAAATTGCGGATTACTTGCCAAAAGACGGCCTTTTTGCGAAACAACTCTTTCGTTTCCGGGTTGGCGATAAGATCAAGATATCTTTTTCTGAGCCTAACTTCTGCGTCCTTAAGCCCAAAGTAATTCTGCGGAATAGGACGCAAGCTTTTAGCTAATAGCTGATAGCTATCAGCTTCCAAGGTTTTTTCCCCGGTTTTCGAAAGGGCCAAGGTTCCAGTAAACTCGGCAAAATCGCCGATGTCAAAAAGCTCTGAGAATTGCCGAAATTTCTCACCCAGTACGTCCTCGCGCAGCAAAAACTGGATTGAGCCCGATTCATCCTCAAGATTGCCGAAAGTCAGCTTGCCATGTGTGCGAATTGAGCGAATCCTGCCAGCCAGTGTTACGTGTTTCGTGTTACGTGTTACGTGATCAAAAAGCTGCAAAGCCTCACCCACAGTATGGTCCCGCTTCGACTCAACCGGATAAGGATTAATCCCGGCCTTTTTCAAAGCCTCAAGTTTTTGTATCCTAACTTTCCTTAATTCTTCGATTTTTTCAGACATGTTACGTGTGACGTGATTCGTGTTACGTGGCCTTAATTATACCATAAATCAGTTAAACACCTCAACCGGGTTGAGGTGTTTAACGGGCTTATGTTAGTCAACTATTTGAGGGTATATTTCACACTGCGTCCGGTGCGGCCGATCTGCACCAGGCGGCCCTGATGCTCCAAATCGTCCAGATAGCGCTCGGCGGTGGCGTGCGATACGCCAAGCAAGTCAGCGGCCTCATCATTGGTTATGTCATCGTGATACGAAAGGTGGTGCAAAATTTTGTCCAGATTCTCCTGCCGCTCCCGCATCTGCTCGGGGTTTAGGTACTTAAACGCCGCCCTCTTGCCCAATTTCCGCCCAATAAAATAGCTGGCTATGACAGCCAGAGCAATAATCGTGGCTATCCACATAACAACAACATACACCCTTACCTATTCTATTGCAATGATTTCGTACTCGGTTTTTCCTGCTGGAGTTTCCACATAAACCTTGGATCCGTGCTTGGCGCCAAGCAAAGCCTTGCCCACCAGCGATTCGTTTGAAATCCTGCCCTGGGCCGGGTTGGCTTCGTTGGACCCGACAATGGTGTAGATAGCAGCCTCGGTCATGCCTGTTTTGACTGTGACTGTGGAGCCAACGCTGACGACATTGTGATCGCCGTTGTGCTTGATGATCTCGGCGTTCTTGACCATTTCTTCCAGTTCCAAAATCCGGCCTTCGATAAATGCCTGCTCTTCCTTGGCCTGGGCGTAATCGGCATTTTCCGCAAGATCGCCATGACTAATGGCCTCCTGGATCCGCTCGATGACTTCTTTTCTCCGCTCGTTTTTGAGAACCCGCAGTTCATCCTGCAGTTTCTTAAGCCCGTCTTGAGTCAATAATACTTTCTTTCCCATTTTACAACCTATTAAAAGGCCTCTTTGGGCCTTAATTTATGAAGGAAGTCTAAATTATATTGCAAACGCTGTCAACCCCGTTGCTATCGAACAGACAACCCGCGAACGACGCCCGTTTACTTATTCATTCTATTGTCATACCACCACTCGTAGACCATCCGCGCCACCGGCACCGCCACCGAACTGCCTTCTCCCCCAGACTCGACCAGGATGGTCAAGGCAATCTGGGGATCTGCAAATGGCGCATAAGAAGTAAACCAGGCATGGGTCCGGCTTGGGTTTCTGGCGTCAAACTGGGCCGTGCCGGTTTTACCCGCAATCTCAACCGGCAAGGAAGCCAAAGATCGCGCGCTGCCGGCAAGCACGGTCCGCCGCATGCCGTCGGCAGCGACTTTGACCCATTGCGGATCCAGAAAATTCTCCCGTAAAACCTCGGGCGCTTTTCGTTCAATCAGCTCGCCGGAAGGGGTTTGGATTTCACTCACAACTTGCGGCTGCATAATTTTGCCGCCATTGGCAATGGTGGCGGTCCAGTTGTTGACCTGCAAAGGAGTGACCAACAAATCACCCTGCCCGATTGCGACGTGATAAGTGTCGCCCAGATACCATTGTTCCTTTTTCACTTCTTGCTTCCAACCAGGCGAAGGAACCAAACCGGATTTTTCTCCTGGCAAGTCAATGCCCAATCTTTCACCCAAATTGAATTTGCGATACCATTGTGCCAATTTCTCCGGCCCCAAGCCCTGTACCGGGCTTTTGGGGCTGCCTCCGCCGATAGTGTAAAAATAAATATCAGAAGAACGCGCGATGGCGGAATAGATGTCCATCAGGCCCAAACCTTTCGGGTCATAGCCGTAAAAAGTGAAATTGCCGATGCGGATAACCCCGTCATCCAAAATCCTGGTCTGGGGCGTGATGACCCCTTCGCTGAGAGCCGCGATCGCGAGCATCGGCTTGACTGTGGATCCTGGCGGATAAGTGCCGGAAAGAACGCGGTTCAAGAGCGGAATGTTCGGATCATTCAGTAAGGCTTGATACTCCCTTAAAGTAATCCCGCGCGCGAACATATTGTTGTCAAATCCCGGCAGGGAAACGAAAGCCAACACTGAGCCGGTTTCGGGGTCTTGGGCGATGGCCGCAGCTCTCTTACTGCCACCGCGCCGCATAATCTCCAAAAGCGAATCATAGATTTTTTTCTGCAGATCGTAGTCAATGTTGAGTTTGAGATTGTTGCCGACAGTTGCCGGCACTTCCGGCAGGTTTTTTTTGAATTTACCGGCAGCGTCAATCTCAACCTGTTTTCTGCCGGCAATGCCTCGTAAATACTCTTCGTATTCGATCTCCAAGCCGGTTTTGCCGATATAATCATTGAGCAAATAATTCTGACCCTGGTACTGTTTAAGCTCCTCTGCCGTGATTTTACCGGAATAGCCGACCAAATGGGAAAATACCGCGGAATCCTTATAGTCGCGGATAGAAGCATTTTCAACCCCAAACCCCTTGAGCGAATCCTGCTTGGCAATCAGGATCAGCGCTTGCTCTTTGGTGATATTTTGCGCCAGAGTTTGATTGCCAAACGCATCAGGAACAGCCTGGCTGATGCGATCCAAAATTTCAGCTTTGTCCTGGCCCAAGATCAATGCGATTTCTTCGATTTCCCTCAATCGCTGCGCATCATCCCGGGGCAGAAGGTTTATATTAACAGCCAATTCAAAGCTCGGCATGTTGGCCGCGATAACTTTTTCATATTTATCCAAAACCAGACCCCGCGGCGGGAGCACATACTCCACGCGGAGCTTGTTTCCTTCTGCTAAATCCCGATAAGCTTCGCCATGAACGATCTGAAGCTGGTAAATCCTGCCGGCCAGGACAAAAAATGAAATGAGAACCAGCCAAACCAGAGGTCGCAAATCAAATCGGTCTTTTTCATCATCCATGATTTGCGGGTCGTCATTTTGCACATCCAAAAAAGCTTCGTCAAAGCTCAGATTTTTCTGCTCTCTAAGCTTCTTGCCGCCAAAAAAATTGAGATTAAACGGGTCGGGCATGACGCGACAATTTAAGAGTCCGGTTATGATACCAAACCACGGGATAATAAAAGATGGCAGATAAGACCAAATCAAGCCAAAGCTTGTCAAATATCAATCTCTTCCAGTTAACATAGGCGCTTAGGTTCAGAAGGTTGAACAGTCCTATCATGGAAATTGAAATGAGATAAAAGGTCAGCACTGATGCCAAAACAAGTAAAAACTCGATGTATCTCTGGTCCCGTTTTGAAAAAAATCGATTCAATGCCGACTTAAGCGAAAATATGGTAACTGGCGCGGCAACTAAAAAAATTCCGTCAGGTAAGCCTGAGGCAAGATCCATCATCAACCCCAATACCAACGATATGGTGAGGGGGTTTTTTTTTGAATAAAAAATCGCGGACAAACCGAAAAGTAACACCGTGTTGCCAGTCAAACCAAACGCCTGAGACAAGCCGCCTTGAATCATCAACAAAACCAATGCCGCAAGGATGAAAATAATCATTGAGCCACGATAAATAAGAATTTCAAATTTCGAAGATCAGCGGCTGGCTGGACAAACGCTTTCTGGAACAATTCCGAAGGAGATGAGCTTAGGGAGCTAATTTCTCCGATTAAAATCCCTTTCGGGAAATCACCGGCTAAGCCAGAAGTTAAAATTTTGTCCCCTGGTTTAATAACCTCGTTATGCGTAATCAAGTCGAATCTCAGGCTTAAACCATGCTCGCCAGTCACCAACCCTGAAGCGCCCGAATCAACGACAATACCGTTGATTTTGATAGACGGGTCGGTGATCAACGTCACTTCCACGGCGTTGTCGTAAATATTTGTGATCTTGCCCACCAATAGCCCCGGTTGCGACACCACGGCTGCATTGAGTTTGAGTTCGGCATCGGTTGCGACGTCAAGCATCAAGGTTTGAGTGAAACCCGTGGGGTCCAGGAATTTGACCACTGCCGGGATGAGGCCAAGCTCCGTTTCTTCGGCAAAGTTCAAGGCTCGCCGCAGTGTTTGGTTTTCCTGCTTCGCAGCCTTGAGCCTCGCGTTTTCGAAAGCCAACTCATCCACTTTTTGTTTCAAGAGGTCGTTTTCGTGCGACAAGCCCTTGATCAACAAAAATGTGGCAAAAAAATTTTTAGTTTTGGCTGCGGAATTGGAAATAAAGCTAGTGCCCGCGCCGTACACTTCAAAAAAAATGCCCTTGGCTTTCGATAAATATCCCTTGGCGTCCGAGACAATAATAAAAGCCACTAAAACCAAAACGACAAACAGACGGCGAAATGTTTTGGTGTAGATAAAGCGCATAAATAGCACGCTAGCGGGGAATTTGCTCAAACTCGGTGATGACCAAGACGTCCTTGAGCGCGTCCAGGTCTTCCAGTACAATTCCCGTCCCGCGCACCACTGTGGTTAAGGGATCGTCCGCTACGGTCACCGGCATCAGCGTTTCTTCCGCAATCAATCGGTCAAGCCCCCGAAGCAGAGCCCCGCCGCCAGCCAAAGTTATGCCCTTCTCCATGATGTCAGCCACCAATTCCGGCGGGGTTTCCTCAACGGCAATTTTAATGTTGTTGACTATGACCCGCACCGACCGCTGCAAAGCTTGTCGAATTTGGTCGTCCATAACCGTCACTTCTTTTGGCAATCCCGTGACCAGATCACGGCCGCGGATTTGGGCCTTCATCTTTTCTTTCAACGGATACGCTGAACCGATCTTGATCTTCACATCCTCGGCAGTGCGCTCGCCCAGAAGCAGGTTAAATTCTTCGCGCGCGAACTGGATGATATTTTCGTTCATCTCATCCCCCGCCACCCTGATGCTTTTGGAAATGACAATGCCGCCAAGGGAAATCACGGCAATCTCCGCAGTCCCGCCGCCGATATCAACAATCAGGGACCCAGTGGCGTCCTGGACCGGCAACCTCGCCCCAATCGCCGCAGCCATGGGTTCTTCGATCAAAAGCGCCATTCTGGCTCCGGCATTGAGAGTCGCGTCCTGCACCGCTCTTTTTTCAACTTCGGTCACACCGGACGGTATGCCCACAACCACCCGGGGCCGGTTCAAAAAACCCAAAGCTGTGGGACTAACCTTTTCGATGAAGTACCTTAGCATCTGTTCTGTGATTTCAAAATCCGAGATTACCCCGTCCGTCAACGGCCTGTTGGCCACGATGTGGGCCGGGGTGCGACCGACCATGCGCTTAGCCTCTTCGCCAATGGCCAATATCTGCTTGGTTTTCTGGTTGACGGCCACAACTGACGGTTCATTAATAACAATACCCTTGCCTTTGACATACACAAGGGTATTGGCAGTGCCAAGATCAATTCCAATGTCTTTAGAAAATTTATTGTAGATTGCGTCTAAAATCGGCATGTCTGGTTAATCTCTCGGGCAACTCCTTAATCTCAATTATTTCGATTTTATCGCTGTTTCGCTTTTTCAATTCCACGCTTTCTTTTTCTAGCGTTTTATCCGAAACGACCACACGATGAACAATCCCAATCAGATCCGCATCAGCAAATTTCACTCCTGGCGTTGTGTCCCGCTGATCAAATAGTACCGAAACACCGGCACCCTGTAAAGCATTGTAAATGTTTTCGGCTTTTTTCGAATCTTTGGTAATGCTAACCAAATGCACATCAAATGGGCTGACCGCTTGAGGCCAAATGATACCCCGCTCATCGTGGAATTTTTCCACAATCACGCCCATGAGGCGCGAAACCCCCAGGCCATAGCAGCCCATGACCGGATATTGCTTTTCGTCGCCGCGGCCTTTGAATCCGAGTTCAAAATCTTTGCCGTACTTTTGGGCCAAATCAAAGACATTGCCCACCTCCGAAGCCGTGGCTGCATTCAGTTTACCGTTCCTGCACTTAGGACAATTATCGTTTGCTTTCTGTTTGGCTATATCCACATTAACGCAAAACTCGCAAGCATCGCAATACAGGATGTTGTCCTCGCCGGCGTCGGTTAAAACCATGAATTCATAAGAAATCTTCTCGCTAAAACCGCCGCCCGAGGCTTCGGTCGCTTTGGCCACTAAGCCGATGCGTTTAAAAATTTTGAGATAAGCCTGCTTGACCACGTCATAAAAATTGTCAAAATCTGCCTGGTTCTCGTGAAAGCTGTACATGTCCTTCATGTAAAACTCGCGCCCGCGCAGCAAACCTGATTTGCTCCGCAGTTCATCGCGGTACTTCCAACCTATCTGGTAGACGGCCTTGGGCAAATCTTTGTGCGTTTCGATGTATTGCATCACCAAAGGGGTAACCACCTCTTCTTCGCTTTGGCCCAAGGCATAATCCTTACCCGTGCGGCTCTTGAGCTTAAACAGCACATCCACTTTCTCCCAAGCTCCGGTTTTCTTCCAGATTTCCGCCGGATGCAACGCCGGCATGAGGATCTCCTGCCCGCCAATTCTATCCATTTCTTCCCGGACGATTTGCTCGATGTTTTTCAAAACCCGCAAGCCAAGCGGCAGATACGAATACACGCCGGCCATGAGTTTTTTGACAAACCCCGCCCGCGTCAAAAGCTGGGCATTTACTGTTTCTTCGCCCGAAGGCGCCTGTCTAAGGGTTTTTGTAAATAATTGAGATTGGAGCATAGTTTTTGGAGGGGTATCCTCCTGGCTAAACGCTTATCTGGGAGGATGCCCCTCCCTGAAAGTGCCAAGCGCATAAATTCAAATGATGTCTAAATTATACCCTCTCTTGACAATTTGGGCAAAAAATCCTATTTTTAACTGCTCAGTGCTGTGCGTACCGATTCATCATCGACTCAAGGCTCAGGAGGAACCATGAAGGAACTCATCAAGGGGTTCTCTTTCGCCATCACGATCGCTCTGATCGCAGCGTCTCTGACCGCTTCTGGCCACCGCGATTGGGCCTTCGCCGTGTTGTATGGAGCCTTGGTGTGGGTTGGCGTAAGCGTGGGTGTCCATCACCGCCGCCGCTCCCGCCACAGGCGACAATACCGCCGCGACGTTCACTAAGTAGTTGTCATTCCCAGAGCCGACGACTTCGTCAAGACTCTGGTCGAGTGCCGACTCGAACGCGAGGCGCAAAAACTCATCGCCAGAGCAATCCACGACAGGGTCGCCGTTCTCGCACGGCAGGCGGGCATGATCTGATCTAGGTTTCATGCCCAGATCACCGCCTCAAACGCGAGGAGAGGATGGCTAAGTAAGCTTCCCTCCTCGCCCCCCTTTTTCCCCTTACTCCATTTCTCTCCTTACTCCCTTTACACCCATTATTCCCCTTTCTGAGGTTTTTATTTTACCCTAAAGGACACCCCTAAAGGACACCAGGACAACCCAATCAATACTTCACTGCACTGAAGCAGTGAAGTATTGCGTTGTCCAGATTGACAGGAAACTTTAATGCGCCAGGCGCCTGGCGCAATAAAATGTTGCTTTAATATTAAATAAACGAAATTTTAAAGGCTCAACCGGCGGTTGAGCCTTGGCCTCTAGAAAATTCTCTGGAACAAATTTTTGAAGTTTTCGCTATAGCGGCTGACGTCCTTGATAGTGACCAGAACCATCAAAAGCAACAGCAGGCCGAAGCCGATGGTGTTGGCTGCCTGTTCGGCTTTGGCCGGGAGTTTTTTACGGCGGATGGTTTCGATGGCTAAAAACAAGACCCGGCCGCCGTCCAGGGCAGGAAACGGAACGGCGTTGATTACCGCCAGGTTGATGGAAAGCAGGGCGGTGAATTGCAGAATATAAATAAAGCCAAGTTCAGCCACATCTCTGGTCAGCACCGCAATTCCCACCGGTCCTGACACAGCCACAGCCACAGACGCGCCCTGAAGCCAGGAGCCAATCACTTCAGCAAACGCCGATATCGTGACGCCGACCAGGCTGAAAGCGGAAACAAACCCGCGGGGCAATAATTGGTACCAAGGGTAAGAAACTCGCGCCACCATTGCCAGACCTATGCCCAAGGGACCCTGACCCTCCGGCGGATTTTCCCTGGGCACTAAGTTTTTTTCAAATGTCGAATCTCCGCGCCTGATTTCATACACTGTCTGTCTCCCAACATTCTGCCGCGTCAGCTCCTGCAGCTGTTCAATGCTGGCAATGATTTCGCCTCCGACTTTGATAATACTGTCCCCGGCCTTGATCCCTACTGACGATGCCGGAGAATCAGCAGCTAAATCTATGATTGTAATCGACGGGTTTTTAACCCTGGCCGAGGCAGGCAAGCTTTCGCCTTCATGAATCACGGTCGGCAAACCCAAACCTAAGCCTATTGCGATTAAAATCCAGGCCAAAACCACGTTCATCGACACTCCGGCGACTAAGACAAAAAATCTCTGCCAAGCGGATTTGTTGGCAAAACTTTTGGAGTCTTGGGATTCAGCCCCATCTTCGCCGGTAATTTTGACGAAACCGCCCAGTGGAATCCAATTGATCGAATAAATGGTTTCGCCTCGTTTAATCCCGAAAAATCTGGGCGGAAAGCCAAACCCGAATTCTTCCACGCGCATGCCGGCCCGTTTGGCCATAATAAAATGCCCCAGTTCATGGACAAAAACCAGGAGGCCAAGGATTGCTATAAAAATGATAATCGTGAGTAGAATCATGCAGTAATGCGTTATTCGTCGGCGCCACGCGTATCGTCTTACGGCTTACGTTTTGCGGCCGCTTACCGTTTAACGCTTACCAATACGCGCCGCGCTGCCGTTAAACGTTTAACTAAATGGTCAATACTTCCTTCTCTTTCGCTTCTGCTAATTTTTTAATCTCCTCGTTAAACTTGTCCACCATTTTCTGCAAATCCTGCTTTGAGGAAATTTTATCGTCTTCCGAAATTTTTCCGTCTTTTTCCTGCTTCTGGATGTCCTTCCAAATTTCCTCGCGGATGTTGCGGATAGAAACGCGAGTTTTTTCCGCCAATTGCGCCACGATTTTTACCATCTCCTTTCTTCGCTCCTCAGTCATCGGCGGGATGTTGAGCCTGATGTATGTTCCGTCATTGATGGGATTGATGCCAAGATTGGAAGTCTGGACTGCTTTTTCGATATCTTTCAGCGCGTTTTTGTCATATGGCTGGATGGCGATTGAGCGAGCTTCCGGCACCGTAATTTGGGCGATCTGAATCAGCGGCGTTTTGGCGCCATAATACTCAACCTCGAGATGCTCCACAAGCTGCGTGGAGGCGCGCCCAGTGCGCAGGGTTTTAAGTTCAGACTTAAAATACTGAACGGCTTTGGCAAATTCTTGTTCTTTTTTTGTGAGGTCAATGGTCATTTCTTATCTCCGAGTCCTAAATATACTATATTTCGCTCCTTGGGATCAATGGTCACGACCCTGATCGCCTGCTCGGTGCGCAATTCATTGGTCTCCCAGGTAATCGCGCCGTTTAGGCTTTTGAAAATAGTCGAGCCGATACTGACGAAAATATTGTTGGAATTGCCGGGGTTGACTGCCACTGCCGAAACTTTGAGTGCTTGATCCCGAACCGGCAGAGTCAGCATATTCCAAGCAGCGCCGTCATTGACCGTCCGGAAAAGCCCCTCCTCGCCAGCGAGGTAAATAACCCCGGTCTGCCGCAAGTCCAAGGCAAAATCATGAAACAGGGAAACATGCGGCAATGATCCCTGCCCCGTTGATATGTTGTCTGTGGTCAAACTGGAAGAGATAAGAGTCCAACTGTTGCCGGAATCCGTGCTCTTATAAAAACCTGATGTTCTGGCAAGCGCATAAACGGTGTTGAGATTGTTGAACTTGATTTTGATGATACGATTTTGGAAATCGCGCGAAGCCTGCCAGGTGTTGCCGGAATCGAAGGAACGAATAATCTCCCCGCTCGCCAACCCCCCGATAACCACGGAATTCGACACAGCTAAGCTCGTGACTGACACCGCTTTGGAAGGTTCGGTATAAGAATCCGTCCAATTCACGCCGCCATCCACGCTTTTGATAATCTTGCCATTGTTACCCGAGAGCCCGGCGGCATAAACGGTGGTGGGTTTGCTCAACTCGACCGCAATGTCAGCAACCGACATTCCCGACAGCAAATATCTCCAGTTTTGGCCGCCGTTTTCCGTTTTATAAATGCCGGAAGCGGAACCGAGATAAATCACCTCGGGATTCTTGGGATCAAAAGTCAGGGAATTGACGGAAACATTGTTGATGTTTCCCTTTTTTTCCAGCGCGTTTGAAGCCCTGAAACTCTCGCCGCCGTCTTCGGACTTAAATACACCGCGGCTGCCGGTCGTTATTGAAAACGGGTCAGCCAAATTACAGCTGGCGGCGATGAATATCGTTGATAGGAGTGCCAATATGAATTTATGCATTCAATTCATTATTAAGCATTAAGTTCGTCAGCACGAGCTTACTGTTGAGGTTTTGGTCGAGCAATAATGTGGTCGCCAACAGATTTCTAAGTTTGGCTGCGGTCGATACCGAAGGTTTGGTTTTCAATTCCTCAGCTAGTTTAACTGTCCAAAAATGAATCTTTGAGTGAACCGTATCGTTCTCCTCATCCTCAAGCGCGGAGACCAAAAGAAGCCGTTGCATCTCATCAGTAGAAATAAGATCATTATATTGTGAATCAATCTCGCTCAAATGCGCCAAAAAATCTTCATCGCTAGAAATGCGCATCGCAATCCCCGGTTGAGTCGGGGCGTAGGCGGCAATCAGTCTTTTTTGCTCTGATGAAAGTTTGGCGGGAAGTAAATTTTCGTAATCCTTGAATTCCGCGCCGCCGAAAGTTATTTTCTGCAATCTCGAGGAAATGGTTTTAAGCAGGCGCTGCGGGTTGGCGGTGACCAGAACAATAACCGTGTAAGACGTGGGCTCTTCCAGGCTTTTGAGCAAGGCGTTTTGAGCCTCAACCGTCATGTTCTCCGCCTGGTCTATGATCGCAACTTTATAAGTCGCGCTGTAAGGCTTTAGGGATAATTTGTAAATCAATTCCCGCACCTGACCAATCTTGATTCCGCCTGTGCCATCCAGCTCTATAAGATCTGGATGGAACCTGTTGCTCTTGTCATCTCTACTCCCCACACCCAACTCCAAAAGCCTCTCCGCAAACCTCCTCGCCGCAGTCCGCTTGCCCACGCCCTCTGGCCCGGCAAATAAATACCCATGCGCAAGCTTGCCTCGACTTATGGCATTTTCCAAAAATTCCAGTTGTCTTTTGTGTCCGCAAATGTCTCCCCACATATTATTAATTTTAGCATTTTCTATCAGGATTGACAAAAGCCCCGCCAACGCCGGAGCGTCGCAACAAAAAACCAGCAAGCGAGAGCGCATGCTGACTTTTGTTAGGCCCAGTATATCAACTTCGATAAATGGTTTTATCCGCTTTTGCGGTCTACTATAACCAAGCTCTCGGTTATAGTTGATGAAAGATCAGGCATTGATCGATCCGACCATTTGAACGCAAAAGCGATCGAAGTTGTATTACTGGGTAGGCTTAACCTCAGCCATTTTCGCAAAAGCAAACTTAGGCGTCAATCAGGATAAGTGGAAAAAATGTTAGTAAAAAGCCACCTCATCGGTGGCGTTTTACATACAGATCGGTGTGGTACTGATTTGTCAGCTTCGCCCTTACGAACTCCACTGACCGAAGGAAAAGGTCCAAGAGGTTTCCCTTACTTGTTTGACACCGAAGACATTTCTTCTTCAGCGTACCTTTACTAACCAGTATCTCTTGATCCATCGAACAGCCTTTTTAGAGCCGTCCTGCTTCGCAAGGGTTGCCCCTTACGAAGACCATGGTAGGAACATTCTAACTAGGGTAAAAAATCACGTCAAATATTTTTTCAATTACAAAAAATAGCCACATTTGCAGGCTTTTTTGTCAGGCTGTGAATAAGCTGTGCCTATCAAGAGGATAATATCTTAATATCTATAATATCCCAATATCGATATTAGGATACTAAGATATTGGGATATTATTTGCTCGCCAATATGCTGCGCTTATAACTCTCCAAGTTTTCCAGTGCCACACCCGTTCCTTTGGCTACGCATAAAATAGCATCATCAGCCACATAAGCAGGTACGCCGGTGGATTGGCCAATCAGACGCTCAATGTTCCGCAGGAGCGCCGTACCGCCAGTTAGAACCATGCCTTTATCAATGATATCCGCGGCCAGCTCCGGCGGCGTTTCCTGCAGGACGGTTCTTACGGCTTTGATGATTTCGCGCAGTTCTTCCTGGATGGACTCGACAACCTCATTGGTCGAAACCTGTACGGTTTTGGGCAGGCCCTGAATCAAATCCCGGCCGCGAATCTCGATCGTGGTTTCTTTATCCACGGGCAAAGCCGAGCCAATTTTGATTTTTATCTCCTCAGCCGTACGATCCCCGACCGCCAAGCCATATTTGCGGCGAATATATTCAGCAATAGCCTGGTCAAGCTTATTACCAGCCACGCGCACGGACGTCTGGGTCACAATTCCGCCCAAAGACAGCACCGCAACATCAGTCGTGCCCCCGCCAATATCGATAATCATGTTACCGGAAGGCGTCGAAATATCTATTCCAGCACCTATGGCAGCAGCCACCGTCTCTTTAATGACATAGGCGGCCTTGGCGCCAGCTGCGGTAGCGGCGTCCACCACGGCGCGGCGCTCAGTCGATGTAATGCCGCCTGGCACAGAAATCATGACTTCCGGCCGGAAGAACCGGATATTGCCCGCCGCCTTGTTGATAAAATACCGCAACATGGCCTCGGTTACGCGGTAATCCGCAATCACCCCGTCCTTCATGGGCCGGTGCGCCACGATGGTGTCCGGGGTTCGGCCAAGCATCTCTTTGGCTTCCGCGCCCACAGCCAAAACTTTGTTGTCAACGGTTGAAATAGCCACCACTGTTGGCTCATTGATGATAATGCCTTTTTTCGGCACGAAGACTAAGGTATTAGCTGTGCCTAAATCTATGCCGATTCTCTTTAGAAACATAGTTATAAATTATTTTATTACGAATTCCGGATTAACGAATTGTCAATCCGCAATCCGTTAATTCGCAATTAATCAATTCTCTTGATATCCGCGCCCAAGCTTTGCAGTCTTTCTTCTAATCGCTCATACCCCCGATCAATATGCTCCACTCCGCCTATCTCGGATTGTCCAGTGGCCACCAGAGCCGCAATTATCATGGTCATACCCATCCGAATGTCAAGGCCTATTATTTTAGCACCATGCAGGGGAGTAACACCAGCGATCTTTACCTGATGGGAGTCTAACACTTCCGCGTTGGCACCCATTTTTTTAAGCTGTTGGACATAGCTGAGACGGTTCTCGTAAAGCCATTCGAAAATATAAGATTCACCTTCGGCCTGCGTGGCCAGCACGGCCATGGGCGGCATGTCGTCTGAAGCCAACTTAGGATACAACCCGCTTTGGATTTTAGAGCCAGTATAAGGCTTTTGGGACGGCGACACATGGATATAATCTTTTCCGGTTTCAAAATTTACATGCATCTGCCGCAGTTTCAGCAAAAAATCTTCCATAAATTCCGGATTCAATCGGGAAATGACCACGTCGCTTTTGGTAGCTGCGGCCAAGGTAATAAAACCGGCAGCCTCGTTGGAATCCGGAATAAGTTCGGCGGTGGCGCCATGAAGCTCAAGCGCGCCTTCCACGACCAAAGTCGGCGACCCGATGCCGGAAATCTTGGCCCCCATTCTGTTCAAAAATTCGCACAAAGCCTGGACATGCGGCTCCATGGCCGCCAGTTTGATTATGGTTGTCCCCGAGGCCAAAACCGCGGCCATTAACGCGTTTTCCGTGGCTGTGACCGATGATTCAATTAAAACGATTTTATTGCCTGTTAATTGCTCGCAGTTAAGCTCAATGCCGTTTCCCTGCCTCACCTCGGCTCCTAAATCCTCAAAAGCGCGCAAATGGGCATCCACGGGCCGTTTGCCGATCAAATCGCCGCCTGGCAAAATCATGGCGGCTTTTTTCTTCCGGGCCAACAAAGGCCCCAAAAGCAATATGGATCCGCGCAATTTGGCAGCCAAATCCGGATTAACTTCGGTCTTGGAAAGTTTTGCGGCCCTGATGCTGAGGCGGTGATCTCCCAAACTGACTTCTGCGCCCAAATCCGAAAGCAATGACGCCATGGTTTCCACATCGCGGATTTTGGGCACATTGGTCAATATGCACTCGTCCGCCGTCAAAAGGCAGGCCGCCATCATGGGCAAAACCGCGTTCTTTGACCCCGCGACTGTTATTTCCCCGTTTAGCGGTTTATTGCCGTTTATAATAAATTTAGCCATATATAAGCTTGGGTATTTTAACAAAAAATAGTAAAATAATGAATAGCTTATGAAACTGCGAAATCGGCTATTACTTGTAGGTTTCGGGGTGGTGGTATTCCTAATTGTAACCCCGGCTCTAATCATGTTTGCTCGGGGTTTTAAGTTTGACCTGCAAAGTTGGCAATTGATCAAGACCGGGACTCTGGTGGTGAGAACCGAGCCGGAACATGCCACGGTCTTTATCGACGATAAGCCGCAAAAAAATTTGACTCCTTTGACCATCCGATTCCTCTTGCCTGGCGATTATGTCATCCGCATCGAAAAAGAGGGTTACAGTTCCTGGACCAAGCGACTTTCAATCAAAAGCCAGCTGGCGACCTGGGCCAACGCCAACCGCGAATTTATTACCCTTTTTCTTAAGCAACCCCAGCCGGAAACACAAGCCGAAGTCCCAAAAAATGAAGCCTTCCCAATTTCGGAGGGTTTAATCCAGGCGGGCCAACTCAGCTTCACTCTCCAGGATTCAATCCTCTTTAGACAAAACCCGGGCTTAGAAAAAATTTATGAACCGGTCAGGGAAGCCTATTGGGATGATGAATCTAAAAGGATTGTATTATCCAATAATAACGAAATTTTGCTTCTCGACCCCCTCAATGACAGCCCTGATCTTATCCTCCGCAGCGTTTCGGAAATCAGAAATGCCAGGCTCAACTGGCATACCGGCTACATGTTTTTCCAAAACGAAGGCCGGATCAAAGCCATTGAACTGGATGGCCGGGATCACCGGAATGTTTATACAATCACAGATGCCGGGGTAGATTTTACGATAGATGAAAAAGGCGAGAGGCTGTATGTGATGGGTCAGACAGAGGTTAAGGAATATCGGATACGGTAAATCGTTGTTCGTCTGCGCTTGCGCGTATCGGTGAACGTCAAACGTCAAGCGGCCACATAACGCCGCCGTCAGACGATACGCGCAGCGCTGCCGTTAAACGCTAAGTGCTTTCATCCAAAGCCTCATTGACTAGCTTATCCGCCAGTTTATTTTTTTCCCGCGGAACATGCTTATATTCCACGCTCAGAAACTTGTTCGAAAGCTTAAAAACCTCGGCAGCCAAAAGTTTCAGTTCTTGCTCTTTTACTTTGTACTTGCCGGTCAGCTGGCGCACCACCAACTCTGAATCCAAAAAACAGGTTAATTCTTTGGCTTCTAAACTTTCAGCTTCTTTGAGGCCTCGGATCAAAGCCTGATATTCAGCCTGGTTATTTGTGGCATTGCCAATATGCTCGCCTACTTGGCGCAAGGGCTTCTCGCCAACGCCATAAATCACCACCCCAATCGCCGCCGGCCCGGGATTCCCCCGCGCCCCGCCATCCGTGTAGATTGTAATCTTATTTGGCATAATTTTTAGTGTCAAAGATGCCCTTTGACACTAAATCTTGGTTCAACGAGCCGGAACGCCCGATTTTTTGCAATTTTCTGATTGAATTTACAGGTCTGGCCATAAATTACGTAACAAATTATATAATTATCTCTATAATTATAGTTTAGCATATTTGTGCTATAATCTCTCTGCCCAAAGCCTTGCTGCCCCACAGGCCCATGTGTCTGCCGGCGCGTTTTTTTTATTCCACTAAAAACAGAGTCTTTTTGACAAAATTGTCAAGAGAGGATAGAATTTAAATATGACACAAGCAGTAATTACGAAGATCAAATCAAACAGCATTTTACTGCCCAAAACATGGAAGGGCAGCAAGGTTCTTTTACGCATCACTGACAACACTGCGACTATTACCAAGGTACCCAAGACAAGCAATATTTTTTCACTTCAAGAAATTAAAGCTTGGCGACGATTGGGCAAAAAGGTCGCCAAATCAACCCTAAATAAAGCCTTGGCAAAAGCTCGTGAATGAAAATCTTTGCCGATACTAATGTTATAGTTTCCATGCTGCTCTGGGGAAAGTCCTTAGAGCAGCTTTTTGTCCTAATCAACGCTCGCAAGATAACTTTAGGCTTTTCGCCGGCGACAATCGAGGAATTGTTCCGTGTTGTCAATTATCCGCAAATAGCCAAACAAGCCCTTAAGCAGAATGTTGATGCCGAAGTCCTTGCCGATAAATTAGTTGCCGCTTCTGAAATTTGTTATCCAAGCAAAACATTTGACATTGTCGCTGATGATCCAAGCGATAATAAAATACTCGAAACAGCTCTGGAAGCCAAAGCCGAGTATATAATTTCTGGGGACAGGCATTTGCTGCAATTGAAAACTTTCGAAAAAATCCCAATTGTTACACCAGCAAAATTTCTAAAGCTTAATATCAACAATTTTTAATTCCAAATTCGTATTGCCTTTCCAGGAGTTTTCTTCGAGTTCATAGACTGCGTCAATTTTGGTTCCAGAAACAAGTTTATCAGAAAGAAAACCTTGGCCAAAGGCAATGGCTCCGATAAATTTGCCGGCAAGTTTAAGCCGCATCTTCAAGTGCTTGCTGCCGTTGCCTACCGTCCGGCACTCCACGACTTCCATGCCACAGGAAACGAATTTTGGTTTGGGGTTATCCACGCCGAACGGCGCCATTTTTTTTATGTAAGCGTAATTTTCCGCAGTAATGTCTTCTGCGGCTAGTTCGCAATCGACCTCTAACACCGGCGGCTCGAATTCGGCGCTGACAGTTTCCACGTATTCCAGAAGCTTCTGGTGAAAACTTGGGATGTGTTCGGAGGCCAAAGTGAACCCGGCGGCCTGGGTGTGCCCGCCGAACCGCACCAGCAAATCCTTGCTGGAATTAAGTGCCGCCACTAAATCAAAATTTCCAATTGAGCGGCCGGAGCCGGTAGCCAATAATTCTTCCTTGCGCAAAATCAGCACCGGCCGGCCGTATTCTTCCACCAGTTTGCCAGCCACCAGACCCACTACTCCTTTGGGCCAATCGGCGCCATAAGCCAGCAGAATTTTCTTGTCCGGCATCAGCGAAAGCTGCTCGCGGGCTTCGCTTAACACCTGCTCTGTCAACGTCTGCCGTTGCTTGTTCAAATCGTTCAACTCCAAGGCCAGCCGGCCGGCCTCGGCCTCATCTTCGCTAACCAAAAGCTTGAATGCCAAATCCGCATGCTTGATCCTTCCCGCGGCATTGATGCGGGGCGCCAAAATAAATCCCAATGTAAAAGTGTCAAAGGGAATCTTTGACACCTGGGAAACGTCCAAAAGCTTCCTAATTCCAAGCCAGCGGGTTTTGGCTAAAACTTTGAGGCCAAATGAAACCAGAATGCGATTCTCTCCGGTTAGACTTTGACAATCCGCCACAGTCCCAATGGCTACGAGGTCGAGCAGCCATTTTTCCCAGCCAGGCGCTACTCCATTCCCGCTGAGAATTCGCTGAGTTGAGCGGGAATCTTGCTGAGATCCCCGATTACTTGCCTGACCCTCCTTTCGGGGATGGTTTGGGTCTGTGGAGAATAAAGCCTGCACAAGCTTATAAGCGACGCCTACGCCTGTTAAAAATCGAAACGGATAATTGTCCGTTGGATTCTTAGGATTGATCAAAGCGTAAGCCCCTGGCAATTCCCCTGTGACCTCGTGGTGGTCCGTGACGATCAAATCAATCCCCAGCTCCTGGCAAAGTTTGGCCTCGGCAACTGAATTGGTCCCGCAATCAACCGTGATGATCAGCTTACTTCCGCTTTCCGCAATTTTTTTGACAGCATCGCTGTTGACGCCATAACCTTCCGCGAATCGGTCCGGAATATAACAATCAATGACGGCGCCAAGTTTTTTTAGCGCCAAAAAAACCACGCTGGCGGCGGTAATCGCATCCGCGTCATAGTCTGCGTAAATCGTGATTTTTTCCTGATTTGTTATTGCTAATTTGACACGCTCCACTGTCTTCTCCATCTCTCGAAACAAGAACGGGTCATGAAGTTTGTAATACTCGGGCTCCAAAAAACCCCGGATTTCCTCAGCCTCAAACAGGCTGCGCAAGTTGAGCAATTTTAAGACAAACGCCGGATATTCCGGCAGGTTTGGCTGTTGCTGAGGCAAATTTTTCAATTTCCACTTTTTCATCTCAAATTGTCGTTCTCCCGACTTGCTCATCGTCTGAGGGAACAACTGGTTTGGGCTTGGCCGGATTCAAAAGTTCCTTGACTTTCTGCAAAATTTTAGAAGGATTATCATAGCCCTTGACCATAAAGTTGACGTTTATAAGCTTGGCAGCTTTCTGCTTGTCCTCTTCCCGCCCCAAATGTGAGAACAAAATCACGGGAGTGACGGCTGTGGCGACATTGTTGCGCAAATTGTGAATAAGCTCAAATCCATCCATGCGCGGCATGATAATGCCAGTAAACAGCAAGTCCGGGATATGTGCCAGCGCCATTTCCAATCCTTCCAATCCGTCATCCGCTTCATAAACCGTAAAACCATTCTGACGAAACAGTTCGGCGTAAAGCCCTCGTTGCTCTTGGTCGTCGTCAATGACAAGTATTTTCTTAGCCATATCAATAGTTTAAATTTGTTTTAGTAATTGTGGCAGTAAGCTAATCCCGGTCATTTCTGCAGGCTTAGCCATACCCATCAATTCCAGCACGGTCGGCGATACGTCGGAAAGCACGCCTACGGGAATGACCGAAGACAGAGAAACGATCCCACCGACCTTGGGTTTTTTTTCTTCAAACTGCCGCCCGACCAATATAAATGGCACAGGGTTGGTGGAGTGTTCCTTGTCCATGCCGCCGGAGCGAATGTCCAAGAGTTCCTCGATGTTGCCATGGTCGGCTGTGATGATCATGCAAATATCCTGTTCCAGGCAAGCATCCGCCAATTTTTTCAAACATTCATCGATGACTTTGATTGCCTGAATGGAGGCGCTGACATTGCCCGTGTGGCCCACCATGTCGGGGTTGGCGTAATTGACCAGGAAAAAACTGTAATTGCCGTTAAGCCGGGACAATAGCGCGTCCGTGACTTTGTAGGCGGACATCTCCGGAATGTCTTGGTAATTTTGATAGTTCGACATGGGCGAGGTGACAATTTCGCGGTCCTCTCCCGGAAAAGGATTGATGATTCCGCCGTTAAAGAATACCGACACATGGGCGTATTTCTCCGATTCAGCGACGTGAAATTGCCGCAACCCTTGCTTGCTGACCACTTCCGCCAGCCCATTTAGGATTTCCATTGGCGGGAAAGCGATTTTCACTTGCAAGTCTTTGGCATATTCGGTCATAGTCACGACCAATAAATTCTTAAACTGCTTAACCGAAGGAAACTTATCAAACCCCGGCTCGACCAAAGCTCTGGTCATTTGCAGCGCTCGGTCGGGACGAAAGTTGAATTGAATGACCGCGTCGTTTTCCGAAATTACGGCCGGATTGCCGTCCTTTTGGATGATCACCGTCGGTGGAATCATTTCGTCAAAGATGTGTTTGGCGTAATTTTCTTCAATAGCCGCTTTGACTGAGGTTGCTTTTGGGCCATTCCCCATGACCATGACTTTGTAGGCAAGATCGGTTAAATTCCAATGTTCGGCGCGATCCATGGCATAAAACCTGCCGGAAATCGATGCAATATTTCCGGTCCCGAACGTGTTGATTTTATGCATGAGTTTCTCCAAAGATTCCAGTGCAATCTGCGGCGGGGTGTCCCGGCCATCCGTAAACATGTGGATATAGACGTTTTTCACCTTCGATTCGGAAGCCAAACCCAAAAGCGCATAAAGATGTTCGTCGTAGCTGTGTACGCCGCCGGGGCTGACCAAACCCATCAAGTGTAAAGAGGAATTATGCTTTTTAACATGCTCCACTGCCGCCGAAAAAGCCTGGTTCTTAAAAAAACTCCGATCTTCGATGGAGAGCGTAATACGGGACAAATCCTGCCCCACAATTCTGCCCGCCCCCAAATTGAGGTGACCGACTTCGGAATTGCCCATCTCCCCCCACGGCAAGCCCACAGCAGGACCAGAAGCCTGCAGGGTGGTATTGGGATAATGGTTGACGAAATGATCAATATTGGCAGGCTGGGCCAAGGTCACGGCATTGCCGTGAGACGCGGTGGCAATGCCAAAACCGTCAAGGACGACCAGGACGAGTTTTTTGAAAGGCTGGAAAGTCATAAAATAGTTGAAAGTTTATAAAGTTTCGGAACTTTATAAACTTAGAACTTAGAACTTAATTCTTCTTCTATCGCCATCAACCGGTTGTATTTTGCCACTCTTTCTCCTCTCGCCACCGATCCCGACATTATATAATCCGCGCCAATGCCGACAGCAAGATCAGCGATGAAATCATCGTTGGTTTCGCCACTTCTATGCTTTGCCACGACTTTGTATCCGTGTTTCTGAGCCAAAGCGACAGTCTCAAGAGTTTCAGTAATCGTACCAACCTGGTTTGGTTTTATGATTATCGCGTTGGCAATGCCAAGATCAATTCCTTTTTGCAACCGCGATTTTTGGGTTGTGAACAAATCATCGCCGATCAAAAGCATTTTCTTGCCCAAGCGATCCTGCATCATCTGCCAGTCTTCAAAATCTTCTTCCATTAACCCGTCTTCAATCGCCACAATCGGATATTGCTCGGCCCATTGGTTATACAGCGACACCAAGCGCTCAGCGGACAAGGAGGTATGATCCGCCTTCAATACATATTCCTTGTGGTTGACGTCATAAAATTCACTGGCCGCGGCATCAATGGCCAGGCCGACACTTTTGTATCCAGTTTCCTTAACCGCCTTCATAATCATATCGAACGCCTGGCCATTTCCCTCCCAGTTCGGCGCAAATCCGCCCTCAAACCCCAAATCCGTGTCCAACCGATGAAGTTTGAGGACTTTTCGAAGAGATTGGAAAATATCCGCGCCCATTTCAATTGCCTTGGCAACTGAATCCGCTTGCGGGATAACCATGAATTCCTGAATGTCAAGATTGGTGTCTCCATGCAAGCCGCCTTCAATGAGCAAAATCGAAGGTTGGGGTAATTTCCAGCCCTTTTTATGCTTATGCAAAAATGCTATGTATTTGTAAACTGGAACTTTTTTCGCAGCCGCAGCGGCTTTGCAAACCGCGCCGGAAACGCCCAAAATCGCATTGGCTCCCAGCCTGGCTTTATTAGGAGTGCCGTCCAGATCAATCAAAGCCTGGTCAATTTTGCCCTGGGCCAGCACGTCCATGCCGTGCAATTTCTTGGCAATGACATTGTTGACATGATCAACCGCCTGACTTACGCCCTTGCCGCTGAAAGCCGTACCGCCGTCGCGCAGCTCCAAAGCCTCGTTCTTGCCCGTGGAAATCCCGCCCGGCACGCCAAAAGTCCCGCTGCCCTTGGCGGTTTCCACCGTGGCCTCCACAGTCGGAATCCCCCGCGAATCCAAGATCTGACGGGCAAATGTGTTTTTTATCGTAATTTTAGGCATGATTGGCCTCCAACACCTTAATTGCAGGAAGTTTTTTGCCGCTTAGGAATTCTAGCATGGCGCCGCCGCCGGTGGAAACATGATCCACGAACTGGGTGACTTTGGCCGAATTCAAAACTTCCAAAGTTTCCCCGCCGCCCGCGACGCCATAAGCCGGTCCTTTGGAGCGACCGGCAAAAACCCGCGCCATTGATTCGCTGCCGAATGCATACCGCTTGATCTCGATCATGCCAAAGGGGCCGTTCCAGACCAATGTCACGGCATTTTTGACATATTCAGAAAACTTTCTAATCGTTTCCGGGCCGATATCCAGAATTATGTCCTCCGGCATGACCTTGCTTACAGCCGCATTGTGAGGTGTATCCTCCAAAGAATGAGCAACCACCACATCCACTGGCAGAATTATTTTTTCTTTAAAATTTCGCGTCAGTTCCTTGGCCAAGGATTCATCGGCGAATTTGGATTTGCCAATTTCATACCCTTTCGCTTTTAGGAAAGTGTTGGCAATGGCTCCACCCAGAAGAATGTGAGAAGCCCCCTTGAGTAAATTTCTCATACTTTCGACTTTGTCGGAAATTTTTAACCCTCCAATCAAAATCACCATGGGTTTGGTCGGGTTTCTCAAAAGTCTATACAAGGCTTTGATCTCCCGTTCAAACGCGATCCCGCAATAGGATTTAAGTTTTACCGCCAATCCATAGGTAGAAGCGGACACTCTGTGGCTGACAGAAAACGCCTCGTTGACGTAAAGTTCGCCAAACTTGGCCAGGGTTTGGATGAATTCCGGGTCATTTTCTTCTTCTCCGGCATAAAACCTCAGGTTTTCTAAAAACAATATACTCCCATTCGGTATCGGCAATTTCGAATAGTCGTGCTTAGTGATATCTTCTGTTAAAAAATAAATATGCGGGATGGGATAGTGCGGCAATTCGGAGGAAATTTTGACTACTTTCATGCCCAAAAATTCGCCCAGTCTCTTTGCTGCAGGCCACAGACTTTTATCAGCCTGCCGGCCTTCCGGCCTGCCCAAATGGGAAATCAGCGTGACCTTGGCTTGATTCTGAATCAGATATTCGATCGTTCTTAGAGCGTCCTTGATTCTGGTATCATCCGCCGCCTCCCATTCTTCGGTATGGATATTTTTTTTCAGAGGCACGTCAAACCCGACGCGAACTATCACGCGCCGGCCTTGCACTTTAACAGAAGTAATGCTCTTAATCATTTAGTAATAAGTTAAAGGGCTGCGATGCCCGTTTCGTCATACGGTGACGCTTTACGTCTAACTCTCAACGATACGGGCTTCGTTACCGTAAGACGCTAAACTATAAGTTCTTGCCAATAAGTATTGCCTGCTCCACAAACCTGTTTGCATACCCAAACTCATTGTCGTACCACGCCACGACTTTGACCAGGTCGCCGTCCACGACTTGCGTTAGCGACAAATCAACAATGGCCGAATGGGGATTGCCGACAATGTCCGACGACACGATCGGATCAGTCGTCACTTGCAAAACTTTTTCCCACATGGGATTTTTGGCCGCTTCCATAAAAACTTTATTAATTTCATCCACCGTGACCTTGCGCTGCAGAACCGCGGTAAAATCCGAAAGCGAACCGCAAGTGACTGGCACGCGATAAGCCGCTCCGCCAAACAAGCCTTTAAGCTCAGGGATGACTTCAGTAGCGGCAATGGTTGCTCCGGTTGTAGTCGGGATAATGTTGGCCGAGGCGGCGCGGGCGCGGCGCAAGTCATTTGATTTGCCGCCAGGCGGCGGACCGTCCACCAAATTCTGTTCCGCGGTATAGGCGTGGATGGTGGACATCATCATTTTTTTGATCCCGAATTTGCTATGCAAAATGGCGGCCACCGGCGTGATGCAATTGGTGGTGCAGGAAGCGTTTGAGATAATCTGTTGGTTCTGGTAACCCCTATCATTAACGCCAATGATGAAAGTTAGCGTAATTCCTTCGTCCTTGGCCGGCGCTGAAATAATTACTTTCTTCGCCCCGGCTTTCAAATGCGCGCTGGCCAATTCCGTAGTCACAAATCTGCCGGTGGACTCCAATACCACGTCCACGTCCAAATCTTTCCACGGCAAAAGGCCCGGGTCTTTTTCGGCAAACACCGGAACTTTAATTTCATCTGCAATCAGACTTCCGACTGAATACGAAACCGAACTGGCTCGTTCGTGCCTGTCGTCAAAGCTGACCTTTTTTTCATAAACGCCATAAACCGAATCGTAGCGCAGGAGATGCGCCAAAACTTTCGGCTCCGTCAAATCATTGATAGCCGCGACCTTGAGTTCGGGTTTGGTTAAGGCGATTTTGAAGGCAGAACGCCCTATCCGGCCAAAGCCGTTGATTGCAACACGTATCGGACTCATTTTGGCTTTAGATGAAATTTGTCAAAAATACGGACACAAAAAGCGCCCAGATCAGAAAGATGATGTATTCTTTTTCATCGTCGAAGTTGAAATGCTTGAGCAACCAACCTTCCAAATCATATTTCTTATAAAGCCAGTGGTTATTTTGTTTTGCCATTTTTTATCCTTTCTTTGCTCCCGCCATCTTCGATGGGCGGGGTTCGCTCAACACGGCTGAGCGGCGTCCCGATTTAATCGGGGCGGCGACCTTTATTGCTTGCTTTTAATATTTTAATTTTTTTCTCAGCTTCGTCCTGGAGCGCATCAGTTGCCGGGGCCAAAATTTTCCGAGGGTCATATATGGATAAGTGCTTCTTAAGATTTTCGCGAAGTGCCCGATTGAATGCCACCCGCAAATCAGTGTCTATGTTGAATATCGCCACACCAGTTCTGACGGCGAAGCGAATTTGCTGATCCGGCACTCCGGATGCGCCATGCAAAACCAACGGGATTTTGACTTTCCTGCGAATCGCTTGAAGGCGTTCAAGATCGATATGTTCCTTGAGCGTCGTTAATACTTTTTTGGTTTTCGGATTGACTGGAATGCCGTGCATCGAACCAACCGCCACCGCCAAAGTGTCAATCCGTGTTTCAGACACAAATCTTGCGGCTTCATCCGGATCAGTCATCAAATCTTTTCCCGACTTGACCTTCTGCCAATCCTCGTTGCCCAAAATCCGACCAAGCTCGGCCTGGACCCAGACACCTCTTTTGTGGGCGTACGAAACCACGACTCGTGTCAGCTTCACGTTTTCTTTATAAGTCAAATGCGAGGCGTCAATCATCACGCTGCTGTATCCTAAGTTTATCAGTTTTTTAATAAGGTTGAAATCATGGCAGTGATCCTGGTGCAGGGCAATCGGGACTCTGGCTTTTCTGGCCTCAATCTTGATTATCGAAACCAGCTCTTCCATGCCGGCATATTCCAAAGCCCCAACCGAGGTTTGGATGATCACCGGCGCTTTCTGCTTTTCCGCCGCCCGCACAATCCCCTGTGTCATTTCCAAATCCTGGGTATTGAAAGCCGGGATGGCATATTTGCCAATTATTCTTTTGTTTACGATTTTTCCAATGTGTACGAGCATATCAGCGATTCGAAATTAACGAATGGACATCCGAATGATCCGAAACTACAAAATCCGGATTAAGAACCCTCTTGGGTTTAATAAAAGAGCCTCTGAAATTTACTATCAAACCAAGTTCTAAATTTGCCGCTTTAAGGTACCTCTGCATTTGGATATAATCTTCTTTGGTTATAAAAGTCTTTGCTTTGAAATCTACGAAAATTTTGCGCTCGACAAAAAAATCTACTTTGTTGCCTCTCGGCGAATTTTTGTTCAGTTTACTAATTTCGAACTCTCGCTCATATTCCCACTTTTCTTCTTTAAGTAACTCTTCAAATCTATCGCCATACTGCTTTTCTCTACAGAAACGTCCGAGCTCTTTCGCTACTCTAAAGCATAAACCACTAATCTTATAAGATAATTTTGCTTCAACTATTTTTGGCATATTCGGATGCGCGCTTTCGTAGTGCGCCTTTCGGATACTATTCGTGGCATTCGAATGTCCAATTCGTGGCTTCGTATCGCTGTCAAAACTTGGCTCCCGCCTTCAGCACATCAAATATGCTCGGCAACTCCGTGGCCTTGCCTTTCTGCTTGCAGATGGCGTAAACCAGATGCCACTCGCATTCCAGATTTTTTTCGTTGGCAATGGCCTTGGTCCCGCGCCAATACAGAAATGCCAGGGCAAACAGGACTAACAGAATCAATTTTGATCTCATGCGTTTTTTGATATACATAATTATTTTCTCCTTTTTGTTTTTGCATCCCGGATGACAATCGCGCCCGGGATTTTTTTGACCAGCAGCCGCTGCCGCTCGCGCCACTTAAGCTGCCGCAGCATTTCCGCGGGCAGCAACACTCCCAAAGAACTTCTGCCAATCTTAGTTAGCTTGCGAATATTATTTATCGGCCTGGCCATACGTATACGTAAACCACGTGGTTTAATACTTACCTGACGAACATAAAAGTGGAAATAATTTGGTCAAAAACTCTAGCATACTCATCCTGCTGCTCTTGCGTCAAATCGCCTCGGATAGTCATAGATATTAGCATAACTCCGGTTGTTTTCTCAATAAATAAATATTCCATAGCCTTGTTTGCGGCGAATCCAGAAACCGCCTCGATCTCTCCGCGGCATCGCAGCGCCTTCGCTCCGCTGATTGTCAAGGACTTGGGATTGCTGCAATAAGACAGCGAGTATTGCGTCATATTTGTCCCCACGTCTACAGGTCCAAACGGAATCTTTAGCCAGGCGTAATAATCTTTCAATTCTCCGGCATACTTTAGTGTATCGAATCCGGATTCTTTTGTGCTTAGAACAAGATATTTATCTTTACTGCCGTATTCATCAGTCCTGTCCACCCAATCGCTGGGGTATTCGAATCTGAACCTGAAATCATAAAACGGGCTAAGATAGGTCTGCCAGTTCGCAGCTTCGCCTGCTCCGACCGAAGCGTCGGAGTCAAGCTGATTTGTGTCTTCAAACCAAGCGGCCGGGCTCCATCCTGGAGGCAAACAGGAATTATAAAACTTTTTAGTCTCGCCATCATTATTTACTGCCAAAATTTCTTTTCTTGAACAATCGTTCCCAAACGTCCAACCATATTGCCAATAAAAGACGCCAGCGACAATGCCGGCAAAAACCAGCCCCAAAAACACGTAGCCTAAAACCATGTGGCGGCTAAGCCAATTCTTATTTGGCGGCAAGGTCGGCACTGGTTGGTTGCTTATATTTTTCTGTGACACTCCCTGTTGATTTTCCATACTTCCGTTCTACATTCATACACGACTGTATGAATGTATTATAAATTATAGCTGTAAATCTCTGCTTGCTGAACGCTGCTTAAGTTTCTTTGTGATAAGACGACTAACTTCCGGAATGCCCTCGGTGACCAAATCCGCCAAAAACGTTTCAGCCGGCATTTTTCTCCGAACTCGCCTTTCCAGGATCGTCTGTCTCTCCTCGCGTTTTCTCTGGAATTTATTTTCCAAATCAACCAATTTCTGATGAACCTTCTTTAATCCTTCGCCCCGGGTCATCAGCGTATTATTAACGGTTGTGATTGTTCTGGCGGTAACTTTCAGGGCATCCATGATCTCTTCGTATGTCTGACCATCGATGAGGCGCCTAGCGATTTCTAACCGCTTAGCAAACATCTTATATTCTGTGTGTGTAAATAAATCCTTAAACAGCAAACGAACATCCTCCTTGGAATCCATTAAAGTAAAGGCTGACCATAAATTGTTCACATAATGGCCGAAGTGCTGCGGGTCTAAATGTAATCTTGATAGTTTTGTCATTTTTTATTTCACATTCATACACGACTGTATGAATGTATTATAGCGCTAACTATTGGCTTTTACAATATTGGGAGGAGTATTGCCTTTCAGTGCCGCAATGATATTTTCTGCGGCCACGCGGCTCATGTTGTCGCGGGCTTCGATGGTGGCGGAGGCGGTGTGCGGCGTGATGACAATATTCTCAAGTTCGGCTAATCCCGGCGTTAATTCCGGTTCATGCTCCCAGACATCTATGCCGGCGGCAAAGATGTCCCCTTTTTTCAGGGCATCGCGGAGGGCTGCCTCATTCACCACCGGGCCACGGCTGGTGTTGACGAAAATTGCGGTTTTTTTCATCAGCTCAAACTGCGCCGCGCCAAACATATGGCGCGTAGAATCCAGCAGCGGCACGTGGACCGAAACAAAATCCGAATTTTTCAAAAGTTCTTCCAGCGTGCAAAACTTGGCGCCCAAGTCTTTTTCAATCTGGTCATTGGGTTTTTGGTCATGATATAAAATTTTCATGCCAAAGCCTTTAGCCGCCCTTTCGGCCAAAGCCGCGCCGATCCGGCCGGTGCCGACAATTCCAAGAGTTTTACCAAACACATCCTGGCCCAGCAACAAAAACGGCTGCCAGCCGGTATATTTGCCGGCGCGGGAAAACCGGTCTGATTCCACGATCCGCCGACCCGCAGCCAGCATCAGGCCAAAGGCATGGTCTGCCACTGAACCGGTCAAGATGTCTGGGGTATTTGTGACCAAAACGTGTCGCGCTGCCGCATCCTTGATGTTGATGTTGTCGTAGCCGACCGCGTAATTGGCCACGATTTTCAGCTGCGGTCCAATAGTGTCCAAAACAACACCGTCAATTTTATCCACCAGTTGGGAAAGCAAGGCGTCACAGCCAGCTGCTTCCAGCATCAATTCCTCGCGCGACAGGGGCCGGTCAAGCGGCGAAATTTTTACTTCGTGCCCGGCTTGCTTAAGCATATCAATCCCCACTTGAGGAATTTTTCGAGTAACAAATATTTTCATAAGCATTTGGTCTATCCCCGACTTGATCGGGGATCCACTACAGCTATTAATACCATTTGGTTTTAATTATCGAAGTGGATCCCAAATTAAATTTGGGATAGGCTCATATCTCCCTCGCCCTAAACTTTGAGTGCTTTCTTAAATAATTTTCAATCTGCGCCTTGGTCTGCAAACCTTTATGCGGCCCGACGTGCATGACGACATTGCCGCCGTTTACAGTGCCCCAAGCCATGGCTTCGGCTACGCTGCGGCCGTAAAACATGGCGGCAGTGAAAGCCGAGCCATACGCGTCACCAGCTCCGGTAGCCTCCACTTTTGGCCCTACAAATTCCTCTAGATACCAAACCTTACTCGATCCATTGGAAGCGTAGGAGCCATCCCTTCCATCTGTAATCACGGCGATTTTGGCGCCCAGCTTGTGCAAGCCCTTGAGCAGGGTTTTTACGTTTTTCGTGTTTTGCTTCAATACCAGCTGCGCTTCTTCGTGGTTGAGAAATAAAATTTCCGTGTGCTTATAAATTCCATTCAGCTTATGCCCCATTCGGATTTGAAAAGTTCCTGGGTTAAACGCCAGCTTAACGCCCTTGTGCTTTTCCAAAAAATTCTCAAATTCTTTGTGAAATTTTTCCGTCCCTGCAGCCATGGAGGAAAAATAAACCCATGGTGCGTCCAACCTGCTCGGCAATCGGTAGTTAAACTTGTTGTGCTTAATCAGGATTGTCCGCTCGCCGCGGAAAGCCAGGACAAAATGAAAATTGGTCTGTGCCTGCTTGTCCACATGGATAAATCCGGTATCCACGCCCTCCCGTTTTAGTTCGGTAATGATCAGCTTACCCTGGTTGTCGCTGCCGACCGAGGTGATAAAAGCATTTTTCATGCCAAGCCGCGCCGAGCCCACGGCATTGTTGGTGGAATTGCCCGCCGGCAGCATAGTCAACTTCTCATATGGAATCTTATCCGCGTAAGAAAGCTCCAGCTTGCAATCCGTATGATCCACCGCGCAATGCACGCTCGCCTCGTGCAATTCAATAAAAGCGTCAATCGTGCAATCGCCGATGGAAACTATGTCGTATTTCATGGATTTTGTTTCAGAAATTTGCCTTAAGACATCTAAATTATAAAGATTTTAATCAAATTTGTAAACCCCGTTAGAAGTGGATATACTTCCAACGGGGTAAAGAAAGCGCAAAAGATATAAGATAACATTATGATGCCTTATGACCACGCAGCGGCCGGGTTTGTCTTGACTTTTATTTTGCTGAAAATTATAAACCCGGCGTTGATGCCTGATCAGATTCAGTCGTTGCTTTATTGGAGCCTGTTTTGGGCCGTGATCGTGGATTGGGACATGATTATTTCTTACGGCCTGATGCGCTCGTTAAAAATGGGCAAAGTCAGCCATCGCAGTTTCCCAAGCCACGCGCCTTTGCCTTGGATTATATTTATTCTGCTGGTTTACTTTTTGGCCAATTCGCTGTATGGCAAATATTTCGCCGTGGCAATAGCCGGAGGAGCCGGGAGCCATCTTTTGGTGGACACGATCGAACATGGCATCATGTGGCTGTGGCCATTCAGCAAGAAACAATACATGCTTTATGAAGGCCCGCCCAGCGGCCAATTTTCCGAAGAAAAAAATCTCTTGATCTATTACGCCAAAATGTTTCGATATGTTTATATGCGCATGCGGTCGTTCAAGGTGGGGCTAGCGGTCGTGGCCGCCGCGCTTGTTATCTTTTTCGGAAAATTGTAAAAAATACATTGTATTGTATAGAAATTGAAAAAAAATAAAATAAGCTCATCAACCTAAATGTGCCATGGCACATTTAGGTTAACTGACTTTATCTGCTTGGTTTCAAACTTTTAATCCGAATTTTTTGAGCAAATCGTTTTGGAAATCCAGTTCCTGGACAATGGCAATCCTGACATATCGGTCAATTTCATAAATTTCTTTCAAAAAATCTACTTCGTCTTCGCAAGGGTATGGGCATGCCCAGACGCTTTTTTGCATAGGATAAAACCCTATTTCCTTAAGCTGGCGAGTAAAATAATAGCTGTTTCGCTTGAACTGTTTGGGAATATCAAACATCACCAGGCGCCATTTTTTGTCCCAGGTTTTTTGCGGCTTAATTTGCATCTTGTCCATTTTGAACTTCAAAAGTTTCTGCTTGCCATTCTTGGTCATTTTAATGACTGTCTTATGCCTTTCCTCGGTTATCGAAATCAGGTTCTGGTCTTCCATGCTCTTAAGTGAGCGCCGGATCTGCCACGGTTGATAACGTTTTTGTGTTTTGCCCAAAAAAGGAGCCAAGGCCATGGGCAGGCCAGGCAAGACCGCAACGGCAACCACAAACCCGGCTGCCGCGATTACGGTTAAAATCATTTTTATTATTTCCGCCTTGCTCCGTTTCTCTTTTTCCACTATTTGCATATTTTTTAAATTTATTGAGCCTACCTATTTGTGCCATGGCACAAATGGGTCAACGAGCATGCTCAAATCTACCATTAAGCCTCAATTAACCTAAAAATTATTAATTTCTTGTTAATTTGTAAATTCAAATGTGGCGACGATTGCTTTCAGCTGAGCAAGAGTTTGGTCATATCTCGGATAATAAATAATCTCGTAGAAGTGCTCGTTGTAGCCGGCAAGGATCACGTAGTAACTTGGACTGCCCTGAACGGTTATGGCCGAGGTAGCCGATCCTGTGGTAAAGGCAGTTTTTTTCTGGTCCTTAAAATATTGGGGGTCATTGACATACTGTTCAAAGTATTCAACCGGCCGCGGAAGATTTGCAAGACTGCCATAATATTTAATAGTTATGCTGGCCAAATCGGCCCTGGGACCGTAGAGACTAATTGCATTAGATAGCCCTGCCATCACTGTCCAATCAGAAGGGTATTTTTACATCATAATTTTATCATTAATGCTTAAAAGGCAACAGGTCTAATATACAATTTTACCAAATCATTTCCTCTTGAGAACTTTTTTAACCGCGTTGAAAATTGCCTTGCCGTCCATGCCCCATTTGGCAATAAGTTCGTTGGGCTCGCCGCTCTCGCCGAAACTGTCCGGCATGCCTACGAATTCCTGCGGCACCGGAAAATTCCTGCTCAAAACTTCCGCAATTGCCGAGCCAACACCGCCGGTGATTTGGTGCTCTTCGGCTGAAACTATTGCGCCGGTTTTTTTGACTGATTCGATCAAGGTCCTTTCGTCCATGGGTTTGACTGAAACCATGTTCAAAACCTCGCACTCAATCCCCTCTTTGGCCAGTTCATTGGCGGCTTGAAGAGCGTAATAAACTTGCGGACCGGCAGCAGCAACGGTGCAATCCTTGCCCTCGCGGTAAACAAATGCTTTGCCGATTTCAAACGGCGTTTCATCCGTGGTAAATTGCGGAGTTTTTTCCCGCGCCAATCGGATATAGACCGGGCCTTGAATTTTTGCCGCGGCCACCGTTGCCTTGCGCGCCTCAATCGCGTCGCAAGGCACCAAAACCGTCATGCGCGGCAAAACCCGGGTAATGGCAATATCCTCAAGAGCTTGGTGAGTCGCGCCATCCGGGCCCACGGAAATGCCGGCGTGAGAGCCAATAATCTTGACATTGTTGCCGGAATAGCAAATTGCCACGCGAATCTGGTCCCAGTTCCGGCCGGGCGAAAAAACCGCATAAGAGGTGATAAAAGGAATTTTGCCTTCATGCGCCATGCCCGCGCCCAAGCCTGCCAGATTTTGTTCAGCCACGCCAACCTCCACAAACCGATCCGGGTAGGCCTTGGCAAAATCCAAAGACCGCGTGGATTCAGTTAAATCGCAGCACAAAACCACTACATTGGGATTTTCTTTGCCCAAAATCAAAAGGCCGTCGCCGTATCCGTTGCGGATTGGAGCTTGTTTGATATCAGAGGAAAATAAATTGTCGGCTAATTTAACGCTCATGGAAGATTAAAGAGTAAAGATAAAAACGAAAAACATCAACTTAAAATTAAAAACTATCCTTTTTTCAAGGTTAAAATACTAGCCGCTAGTATATTGGATAATTCTGTTACTTCTTTTAATAAAACTTCAAGCTTATTCTTATCAGCTAGATTAGCATCTCGCATTAGACCCAGCCAGAACTTAGTCTCGTTGGCAGACTTTAACGCATGAGTGAAAAAATTGGCAAAATCTTTCCGTGTTCTGCCCGCTTGCGCTTCAATAATATTTGCCCCAATGCTAGTTGCGCTTCTCAAAACTTGTTTGGACAAAACTTGACAACTTAGATCACGCTGATCGAGTATTTTTATTAACTTAATAATCTCAAGCGCAAAATTATACGCTCTGGTTTTTGTATCTATCTTAGATTTTACTTCGCTGTTTTGCATTTTGCCTTGAATGTTTTAATCTCTTCTCTTTACGTTTTAATTTTCTACTCATGCTCGCTCCTAATCTTCCCTCCCAGGGTTCTTAATTCTTTCAAGGCTTCGTGGCCTTGCTTGCCATCTGGCGGGATGCCATGCCATTTGTAATCGTATTCCATAAAATCCACGCCCTTGCCAGGGATAGTATGACAAATAATCAACGTCGGGTTTTCGGCAATGGCCTTGGCTTTGTTGCAGGCGTCAATAATTTCGCGGATATTATGTCCATCGACTTCAAGAACCGTCCAGCCGAACGCTTCATACTTTGCCCGCAAAGGCTCAAGCGGCATGACTTCCTCGGTATAGCCGTCAATCTGGATATTGTTGCGGTCCATCAAGGCCGTAAGGTTGCGTAAATTATTTTTGCCGGCAAACATGGCGGCTTCCCAAATCTGGCCTTCCTCCTGCTCGCCGTCAGACATGACGCAATACACCCGCCAAGGTTTGTGATCCATTTTAAGCCCCACATAAGCCATGCCCGCGGCTTGCGACAATCCTTGGCCCAAAGGGCCGGAAGAATTTTCCGCGCCCGGCAGAACCTCGTTGTGCGGATGGCCATGGAGTCGGGTACCGAGCTTTCGCAAAGTCGCTAGTTCATGATGCGGGAAAAATCCGGCATGCGCCAAAGTCGCGTACCACACCGGGCAAATATGGCCGCAAGACAACACAAACCGGTCCCGCTGGGGCCAGGCCGGATTTTGCGGATCATATTGCATGACGCCAAAATAAAGGGCCGTAAACACGTCGGTCATACCCAAAGGTCCGGCCGAGTGCCCGGATTTGGCCGTGACCAGCATCTTGACGATGTCCTGCCGTATTTCGTTAGCTTTTTGTTCCAGTTCTCTAATATCCATATTCAGTATTTTCTAAATTTAATAAAAGCCATACTGGTAAATAATGCCGCGAGAAGCAAAAAATCTATCGGGATCAACCTATATAATGTAAAACAATCCGGCACTACCGCAGGAACACGAACGTTTACATCAAAAAAAATCGTCCTCAGATAATCCAGCAGTCCGCTGCCAAAGATAATTTTTTCATCCCTGTTTTGTAAGCATTCCTCCGAAGAATATACCGGGTCCAATTGTATATCAATCACAATTCCGGCGGAAAGAATAAACAAGGCGATTGCCAAAAAAATAAAAATAATTTTCATTAAGATCCGCTTATGTTTCAATATCGGCTTGCAGAGCTTCAATCGCCATCTCTTCATCTTCGGAACGAAAAATTGCCGAGCCGGCAACCAATATGTCCGCTCCAGCCTTGGCGCACTGGCGGGCAATGCCAACTTTGATGCCGCCGTCTACGCAAATTATGACATTTTTGGTCAACGCCCGCAATTCTTTCACTTTTTCTATTGTCTCCGGGATAAATGGACGGCCCTGAGCGCCAGGATGGATGCCCATATGTTGAATCAGGTCAACTCTGGTCAAAAATTTTGCAGCCGTATAAAGCGGGGTTTCGGGATTGAGCGCTATACCAATTTTCAACCCTATTTTTTTAGCCAGTGCAATCGCTTCCGCAAGTTCTGATTCCTCTCTATAGGCTTCGTGATGCACGATCACCCAAGAAAAACCCACAGCCTTGGCGTCCTCGAAATATTTCTGCGGCTCCAAAGCCATAAAATGCGCCATCAGAGTAAGCGGCGAAGATTTCAAAAAAACCAAATCCTTGGGCATGACGGTCTTGTTACGTATAAACTCGTCATCAATAAAATCCACATGCAGTTTGGAAAAAAGATGGTTCAGAGCAAAAAGCTCCGCATACTTCTTGCGGAAATCAGAAACGTCATTGCTTAATATCGCGGGCGCTATCTCCGCCATTATAAATTGATGTCAATTTTGCGCACCTTGTCGACGCGGCGTTTGAAGCGTTCTTCGTTAGCAAAGGGTGTGGTCAGGAAGGTGTGGATGATTTTATTGGCTTCCGAAAGAGAAACATAATCTGCGGGCAGGCAAAGAACATTAGCGTCGTCGTCATTGCGCGCGGCAAATGCAGATTTTTCATTCCAACAAAGCGCAGCGCGCACTCCTTTGGCTTTATTGGCCACAATGCATTCACCCTGTCCTGAGCGGCAAGCTAAAATCCCAAACGAGCCGATCTGGCTGCCAACTTTCACCGCCACCGGCCAGGCAAAATCCGGATAATCGTCTTTGGAATCGAACTTATGCGCACCCAAATCCTCAAACTCAAAATTCCATTCCGAAAGCCAGCGCTTAATCTCTCCCTTAAGCTTATATCCCCCGTGGTCAGCCCCGATGTATGCTTTCACGTTCGAACTCCTTGATTATTTCCCAAAAATTATTTGGATCCAAAGACGCAGCTCCGACCAAGGCACCGTCAATTTCCGAATACTGAGCATATTCCCTCGCATTGTGTTTATTTACTGTGCCGCCATAAAGCACTCGGCAATTTGGTCCCGCAAACTTATGAATATACATGATAAGCTCACGCGCATGCTCGCCGTCTGCCGGCTTGGAATGAAGACTGGTGGATATGGCCCAGGTCGGTTCGTAAACAAACACAATTTTATGCAGTTCGTTCTTTTCAATCCCCTTCATTGTAGCGCGGAATTGCTTGGCTACAATTTTTTTCATGTCCGTTTTTTTGGCTTTGGCCACAGCACCCAGGCATACAATGGGTATGATCTTGTGCCTCAACGCCGACCTGACCTTGACATTGACCATTTGGTCTGTCTCGCCCAAACCCAATCTCCGTTCCGAATGGCCCAAAATCGCAAAGTTTACATTGAACGGCTTGAGCATGGTCGGCGAAGATTCACCTGTAAAAGCTCCGGCTTCTTCCCAGTGCATATTCTGTGCTCCCAATTTTACGCTGTGCACATAATGCGAAAATGCCGGCAAGTACAGAGCCGGAGGGCAAATTACGGCTTCGCTTTTGTTCATCAATGGCGCGCGGTGCTCCAAGATCATCAAAATCCTGCGCGCTTCACTCAGCGTTTGGGGATTCATTTTCCAGTTTGCGACTATAAGCTTTTTTTTATACATAAATTTAATTATCAATTTTCAGTTTTCAATTTACAATTAATTTTCAAAATTCAATTTTCAAATCTTGATAATTGAAAATTATGCTAAGGTTGTCTTAAGACATCTGCGGCCACTTCCGGCAGCACGGTATTTACGTACACGTCCGATCCAAGTTCGAACCCACCCCACACGTTAATCCTGGGTAGAATTTCCAAATGCCAATGGTAACTACGGTCATCATAACGGGTTAAAATCGAATGCGAAACCGGCAAGGTGTGAATATAATAATTGTAAGACGGATTATGAAGCTTGTAATAAAGCTTTTGCAATGCAAATTTCAAAACCTTTGCCAAGGAACGACGCTCTTCGTCCGACAAATCAATAAAGCTTGCACGATGCCGTTTGGCGATAATGCGCATTGCATACGGCACCCGGGACGCAAACGGCGTGAATACCAAGAAATCTTTATGGTCAAGGACAACCCGTTCACGGTCTGTCAGTTCCTTGAGGATCATTTCGCAATAAACGCATGCGCCGTTTTGCATAAAATACACGAAACTTCCTGTCACTTCGTCATGCAAATGCTCCGGCACAAAAGGGGTGGCGAATACTTGCGAGTGGGGATGGATCATGGAAGCCCCGCCGTCCCGCCCATGGTTCTGAAGCACGTGGACATATTGCACCTCGGGATGATTGCTTAAATCCCGCATCCGTTTCTGATACACCTTCAAATTCAAATCCATCAACTCATCCAACAAAAAAGCGGTTAAGACGTTATGTGGGCGCGTCACGATGACTTCGTGGTCGCCGATCCCTTCCCTGACTATATAAAAATCGGACCGCTCTCGTCCGCCGCGGTGTCCCAGAGCCTCATACTTGTTCGGAATAATGCGGACCTGCCAATCCTTTCCTTTGGGATAAGAATCAATTTCCTGATTGAACGCCTCCTTACCTGGACAGAACACGCAGTGTGCGTCTATCTCGTCTAATTTGGAAGGGTCAGCCGCAGCTTGAAACAACGTAAAATCCTCCGGGCGCGAGCCGCGGTTGGGCGCGAACAGCACCCAGTGTTTGGAAACGATATCCTGTCGAAATTCACTCATTAATTATTTCGCGTCTAAATATTTTTGCAATATAATCTGAGCCGCAACATTATCGATTATTTGTCTTTGTTTTTTATCATGCAAACCTTGAGAATGCAAAAGTTTCCGGGCCTCTACTGAACTGAAGCGTTCATCTGCTAGACTCTGCGGAATTCCTGTTTCTCTTGATAACTTATCAGCGAAATTTTTTGTAAGCATTGCCGAATGCCCTTCGTTCCCGCTTGTTGTTTTAGGTATGCCGATTAGAATCCAAGCGACTTTGTAACGAGCGATAATATATTTGATTTCATTAATTGCCTTTTTGGTTTCTATAACCTTATCCAATGGAAATGCGATTTTACCGTCTTCATCTGAGATTGCAGCGCCTATTCTCTTACTCCCCCAATCCAAAGCCAATATCCTCATTTGTTTTCGCCTAAAATTACCGCCGCTTCTTTTTCGCTCCCTTCCGAAAGCACTTTCAACTTGATCGTGTCTCCGGGACTATAATTCTTAAGCAACGCCGCCAAACTGTGCTCGCGGTCCACCTTCACGCCGTTGACTTCCAGGATAATATCACCTTCCTTAAGTCCGGCTTTGTCCGCAGCCGAACCTTCCAACACCGCCGGATTGGACCTGCCTTCTCCGATAATCAACGCTCCGTAACCAACCGTCAATTTTCTTTCTTCTTTAATCGATTCGTTGACTAGCACATATCTCACTCCCAAGAACGGCTTGACTATGCGGCCGAATTTCTTAAAGCTTTCGAGGTCGATTTTCAAATCCGAAACCGGAATGGCAAAACCAACCAATTGACCCTGTAAATCTATGGCAGTGTTGATCCCAATCACTGACCCGCCGATGTCCAGAAGCGGCCCGCCGGAATTGCCGGGATTGATGGCCGCATCAGTCTGAATCACTCCTTCCAGCTGCTCTGTGCGGATATTGCTACCCGAAGCCGTGATGGTCCGGCCGATGCCGGAGACCACCCCGGTTGTTACGGTATTGTGGTACTGGCCCAGGGAATTTCCGATCGCGATGACTTTTTGTCCGATTTCGAGCTTGGACGAATCGCCCAAAATCAAAGTCGGGAGGTTTTCGGCTTCAATCTTGACCAGGGCCAGGTCATTGACCGGGTCTCTGGATAAAACCTGAGCTTCATATTTCCTGCCGTCCTGCGTCAGTACTGTATAGGTGGCATCCGTGTCTGCCACCACATGCTTGTTGGTGGCGATCAAGCCGTCAGATGAAATGATAAAACCCGAGCCCTGGCCGATTTCCTGGACGTTGGGCCGGGCTTCTTGGTCACTGGGATTGCGAAACTGGAAAAATGGGTCAAAGAAAAACGGCCCGAAATCAAACGGAGAGGAAGAATAACCGGGCAGTTTGTTTAAGTCTTTGGAAATGACGATGGAAACGACAGCCGGACTGGCTTTTTTTACCACTTCCACAACACCCGAATCTTCATTCACCGAGACGTTTTTGACCTCGCTGACAGGACTGCCCGCGCTTTTTTTGCTTATTGACGGGAAGAACCACAGACCCACTACCGACCCGGCAAGACCGAACAAAAACGAAAGCAAAATCACAGTGGAAATCATTTTCGCTTCAGGGTTCGGCTCGCGCTTTGGAAGGTCTGAAGTCAAACTTGGCATGGCATTTTTTGTTCCTTTTATTTCAGGCATAAGAAAAAATCCAGCTTAATTATACCATGTTTGTTAGCGTTTCACAACCGTTTTCCGTTACTATTACCGTATGTTCAAAATGCGCTGAGCGGCTCCCGTCAGCGGTTTTGACAGTCCAGCCGTCATCGGTAAATATCACTTTCCATGCCCCGGCGTTAATCATCGGCTCTATAGCCAGAACCATTCCCGAAACAAGTTTAGTTCCTGTGCCGCTTTTTCCATAACAAGGAACCTCAGGGTCCTCATGCACAGATTTTCCAACCCCGTGGCCGACCAACTCTCGAACAACGTTGAATTTATTTTGCCGAGCTACTTCTTCGATCGTTTGCCCGATGTCACCGGTAAAATCGCCGGCCCTCACTTTGAGCGCTGTTTTAAGAGCGATCCGGGCGGTTTCAATAAGCCTTAATGATTCAATATCGACTTTCCCCACGGCAACGGTGACCGCCGCATCGGTGTAGAATCCCTGGTACACAACCCCCAAATCCAAACCAACAATGTCGCCTTGCCGCAAAATTTTATCCTTGCTGGGAATCCCATGCACGACCTCGTCATTTACCGACACGCATAAGCTTGCGGGAAAGGGTTTTTGGCCTTTCATGGAACTGTAATTCTTAAAAGCGGAGCAAGCGCCACTGCTTCTGATTTCCTGTTCCGCGATCTGGTCCAGCTCAAGAGCGGAAACCCCAGGCCTGACGTGCGCTTGCGCAATCGCCAAAGTTTTTGCAAGTATCCGGCCGGATTGCCTAAGCAGGTCAAGCTCTTTTGGATCGCTGGTAATCATGGATGGCTTTCTGGATATCTTGAGCGACTTTTTTAATACGCTGGTCGCCTTTAATAAATCGCAGTTTATTGATTGACTGAAAATATTTAATGCCCTTGTTGGTATCGGGATTCTGCCATTGCATCCGCTTCTTTATATATGCGAGATTTGAATCGTCTTCGCGCTCATGTTTGGATAAGCGTTTTTTGAGCCGTCTGTACACTTCTCTTTCCGGCAATTTGATGAACAAAACAAAAAAATCCCGACGCTTCTCACTCAAAAGTTTTTTCAGCAACCAAGCCTCCGGCTTGAGTCTGGGATTGCCGACAAAAATCAAATCACGATTTGAACTTACTGTACTGATTTGATTCTTTAGGAACTTTTTCATCAGAGGCACTGGCGTATATTGACCTCTGTTCATGGTTCTTCTCAGCCACCGGCCCTCGGCATTATTTTTTTTTGCCATTGCGCGCCAATGCTTGCCGGATTCAACCGGTTTGAGCGAATAACGCTCTTGCAAAATTCGGGCTTGGGTGTCTTTCCCAGACCCCGGGCCTCCAAGCAGCACTAAATCAAATCCGAGCCGTTCTTTCATTCTGTTTACTGATTACTGATTACTAGTTTTTGCATTATTTCCCGATGCACGTCTTCAATCGGCTGGTCGCCGTTAATTTCCACCAGTTCGCCTTTGCTTTTGTAATGCTCTTTGATCAGGATGTTGCGCTTCTCGTATTCCTCGTACCTGTGACGGGCAATTTGGGGATCATCATCAGAACGGCCCTGTCCCCGGATGGTTATCCTTTTGACAACCTCTTCCTCGGATACATTGAGAAAAACGATTCTTAGATCCTTAATTTTTATATCTTCCACTATCCTGTCCAGATCTTCTGCCTGGCCCATGGATAAGGGATACGTATCAAAAACCACGGTGCCAGAGTCGGCAAGAGCCTTCAGCTTCCTGTCAAGAAGCATGCTGGCAATCGCATCGGGTTGCGGGGTCCCCTGGTCATAACGCGCCTTGGCTTCATGCGCTTCATCGGAATTTTCTTGGATAAACTCTCTGATCAAATCACCCAAAACAATCCTGGGTGCCCCTAAAAATTTAGCCAATAATTCCGATTGCGTCCCCTTGCCGCTCCCCGGCGGCCCCAAAACCACAAATATTTTCTGTAACTTCATGCAAACATTATAGCTAAAAATTACAAATAAAAAAAGGCTTAAATAAGCCATTTCTAACACCTCACATGGATTGAGGCGTTAGAAATTTTCGTAGTCCCGCATGATCATCTGGGACTTGACCTGATTGATAATCTCAATCACTACGGCCACGACGATCAAAATGCCAGTGCCTCCAAGAGTCAAAGTGGAAGTTTTGGTGAATGATTGGATGATATAAGGCAAAACAGCGATCAAGCCCAAAAACAGCGCTCCAACCAAGGTGATGCGGTTTAGGACCTTGTACAAAAACTCCGCGGTCTGTCGACCCGGCCGCAGTCCCGGCACAAAGCCGCCCTGTTTTTGGATATTGTCGGCGATTTCATCGGGATTAAACACGATCGCCGTGTAGAAGTAGGTAAAAGCGACCACCAGCAAGAAATACATGATACCGTAATAAGTCTGGTTCTGGAAAAAATCGTTGATGCTTGCGGCAAACGAGGCAATCTGCGGCGTGCGAGACTGTGAAAAGAAATTGGCAATAAGTCCCGGAAACAACAAAATCGAAATGGCGAAGATGATGGGTATCACACCGGCCTGGTTGACCCTCAGCGGCAAATGAGTGCTGACTCCGCCGTAAAGCTTATTGCCCCGCACGCGCTTGGCGTAAGAAACGGGGATATTGCGCTGAGCCTCGGTAATACCGACGATTGCGGCGATGACGAGAAACGCCACAGCCAAAAAGCCGACAGCGGTGACGACACCGGTGGAAGACAGCTGGCCAGTCGAGGTCGTGAGATTAACATAACCCTGCTGGATCGCCGGAGGCAATTGAGAAACAATGCCGGCGAAGATAATCATGGACACGCCGTTGCCCAATTTATACTCGGTAATCAATTCACCCAGCCACAAAAGCAGCATACTGCCGGCAGTGATGGATAATAACGCCACAAACCACTGGAAAGCCGAAAATTCGGTAATGAGGTCGCTGCCGCTCGTGCGCGTAAGCAAGATGATCGTGCCATAGCCTTGCAAAACGGTCAGCGGGACGGTCAGCCAGCGCGTATATTGGTTAATCTTCGCCCGACCGGCCTCGCCGCCCTCTTTGGCCAACTCTCCCAATTTCGGGACAATGATAGTCAGTAACTGCATGATGATGGATGCAGTAATGTATGGCCCCACCCCGAGCATGGCCACGGAAAAATTCTGCAGACCGCCGCCGGAGAAGATGTTGAACAACCCGAACAGCTGATTGGAATTAAGCAGATTTCTCAGATTGGCGAGTTCAACGCCGGGAATCGGAATGTTAGCCAGGATCCTGGTCCCAATCAAAAGCAGAGCGACGAACAAAATTCTGTTCCGCAAATCTTTCACTTTCCAAAGTTGTGATAGTCTGGACATATTACGTGACCTTGCCGCCCGCTTTTTCAATTTTTGCCTTGGCGGCAGCAGAGAGCAAAACATTCTCGAAATTCAAAGCCTTAGCAAGCTCTCCATCTCCCAAAATTTTCACGCTTGTGAGTTGGGACTTGATCAAACCCTTATTGACTAAATTTTTAGGATTAACGGTTTCTCCGCTTGAAAACTTAACCGCTAAATCAGCCAAACTCAGCGCTTGGGCTTTGGGCGACAAACTCTTAAATCCCCGTTTCTTGGGGATTTGCCGGTGCAACGGCATCCGACCGCCCTCAAAGCCGACTGGAATGGAGCTGCCGCTGCGGGCTTTCTGGCCCTTGGCACCCCGGCCGGAAAACGTCCCGTGGCCGGAACCAACCCCGCGTCCGATGACTTTGCGGCGGCGAGTCGAGCCCTTATACGGTTTTAATTGGGATAGCTCAAGCATTGTGGTTCGTTTCCCTTATTTTCATTTTCGCCAAAGCATGATAAGTCGCCAAAACGTTGTTTATCTTATTGGACGAACCAAGCATCTTCGACAAAACGTTCTTAACCCCGACCAAATCCAAGACTGAGCGGATAGCCCCGCCGGCAATGATGCCTGTGCCAGGCCGTGCCGGTTTGAGGAAGACCACTGATGATTTGTATTTCAGCTTCATTTCATGCGGAATCGAGTCATTTACCAAATTGACCTTGATCATATTCTTTTTCGCCTGTGAGACGGCCTTGTTTACGGCTTCTGAGACGTCCGCGCCTTTTTTTACTCCCACTCCCACTTTCCCTTTGCGATCGCCAACCACGACCAAAGCGCGAAACCTCATTCGCTTGCCGCCGGCCACGACGCGAGTGACGCGCTTGACCTCGACGACCTTCTGGTCGAATTCTCTTTTGATTGCTTCTTGTGATCTGCCTCTTGTAGGTCTAGCCATTTGATTAGTAATTAGTAAATAGAAATTAGAAATTAGAACTTGAGACCGGCTGACCGCGCGGCGTCAGCCAATTCTTTTATCCGGCCGTGATATTTATAACCGCCGCGGTCGAAAGTGACCTCTGAAATGCCCGCTTTCAAGGCCTTTTCCGCGGCCAACTTCCCGACCAATGCAGCCAATTGGGTCTTGTTGCTCTTACCCGGCACTTCTCGGCTGGTCGCGCTAATAAGCGTCCTGCCGCTTTCATCGTCAATCAACTGCACATAAATATGGCTTAATGATCGAAACACGCTTAAGCGGGGGCGGGCTGCGATGCCGCTTATTTTTGCCCGAACTCTTCGATGCCTTGATTGTCTTTGCTTATTTCTGGCCATATTCTTATAATTATTTATTAACGAATTGCGGATTACGGATTATCAATTCACAATTCGTTAATCCGTTAATTCGCCAATTACTTACCACCACCGACTGCCTTCACGACTTTGCCAGCCTTGCGCCTAATGATTTCATCCGAATATTTAATTCCTTTTCCTTTGTAGGGTTCCGGTTCTCTTTGGGAACGAACAACCGCGGCAAACTGCCCGACCTGTTGTTTGTCGCTGCCGCTGATTGTGATAAGATTTTTGTCGACCTTGGCTTCGAGGCCGGGAGGAATAGCCATTTCGATCGGATGGGAATAACCTAAATTCAACGTCAGCGACTTACCCGTAACCGCAGCCTTGTACCCAACACCGTTGACTTCCAAGATTTTAGTGTACCCATTGGTCACACCGAGGACCATATTGTTGATCAGCGAGCGAAACAGCCCCCACAGCGCCTTTTCTTGTTTCGATGCTTTGTCAGCCACTTCCACGACCAATTCCGAATCACGCTTCACCGCTTTGACTTTGGGATGAATCGTAAGCGACAGTTCTCCTTTCGGCCCTTTAACCTTAAGGATTTGGTCTATGACTTCGGCGGTAACGCCTGAAGGGATGGTGATCGGTTTTTTTCCTATGCGTGACATAAAGTTTATTACCAAATTTGACAAATAATTTCGCCGCCAATTTTCTGCTTTCGCGCATTTTCAGCCGTGACCAGCCCCTTGGAGGTCGAAACGATAGTAGTGCCCAGCCCTCCCATCACTCTCGGAATGTCGGTGGTTTTTTTATAAATCCTCTGTCCGGGCTTGCTGATTCGCTGAATTCCGGAAATCACCGGTTGACCTTCGGCCGTATATTTCAGTTCAAGCTGCAAATTTTTGAATTTGCTGTCATTGCCGACTTCGAAATTCCTAATCCAACCCCCGTGCATAAGCACTTTGGCTAAATTGTGCTTAAAATTCGAATACGGCACCACTACCTCTGTCTTGCGAGAGGCATATGCGTTTCTTATTCGTGTTAGCATGTCTGAAATTGGGTCTGTCATATGTTTACCATGAAGACTTTGTAACGCCGGGAATTTCGCCGTTGGAGGCCAGCTCCCGGAAACAAATGCGGCAAATATTGAAATTCCGCATGTAACCGTGCTTTCTGCCGCACCGCCAACAGCGTCTAACTACCCTGGTTGAATACTTGGGCTTGGTCCGGGATCTTAATGATTTGATTGTTTGAGCTTTAGTGGCCATAATGCTTAAAAATTATTTATTAACGGATTACGGGTTACGGATTTGCAATTCGCAATTCGTTAATCCGTTAATTCTCTAATCATTCTTAAAGGGGAAGCCTAAAGATTTTAGCAGAGCGAGCGCCTTCTTGTCATTGTCGGTATTGGTCTGAATGTTTATCTCCAGCCCAAATGCATGCTCAATGTGCTCGTCGCCGGTTTCCGGAAAAACATTCTGCTCTTTGATGCCGATGTTGTAATTCCCACACCCGTCAAATCCTTGCTTGGACAAACCACGGAAGTCGCGGACACGGGGCAACGCAGCTCTAATCAATTTTTCCAAAAAATCATACATGCGCCGGCCCCGCAGCGTAACCTTAAGTCCAACTACCTGATTCTGCCTGATCTTAAACCCAGCAATGGATTTACGAGCCAATGTTTTAACCGGCCGCTGCCCTGCTATGCGTTGGATGTCTTCGATAATGATATCCAAAAATTTGGGATCTTTCAAAGTTTTACCGACTCCAACGTTAAGCACGACCTTCTCGATTTTGGGAACCGCGGAAGCGTTTTGCAAACCCAACTCTTGCTTCAGAGCTGGGACGATTTTTTCTTTATAAATCGTTCTTAAATCTGTCATAATTAATTCAAAGTTTTGCCGCATTTCTTACAGCGTCTAAAATTGCCCTCATCACTCACCTCGTGAGCCACCCGGGTCGGCTTGCCGCAGTGTGGACAAATCAACATCACTTTGGAAATATTTAAGGGCCCTGGCAGTTCCATCCGCTGGCCTTTTTCACCGGCTTTTTTCGGGCGTGAAAAACGAAAATGCACATTGAGTCCTTCCACAATGATTCGCGAGTACTTGGGCAGGACGCGAATAATCTTGCCCCGTTTGTTCTTATCCTTGCCGGAAAGCAGTTTGACCTCATCGCCTTTTTTGATGCTCAGTTTGTTCATAAGAATAATATGATGCTAATTTGCTAATTTATGCCAATTGGCGAATTGCTAATGGCCCAACGCTAAGTGTTTGGTTATTCGCAATTTGTAGATTGGCATGACATTCGTAGATTCGCATCGTATTTATATTACTTCCGGGGCTAATGAAATAATTTTCGTAAAACCCAGATCGCGCAATTCCCTCGGAATCGGGCCAAATATGCGTGTCCCCCGGGGCTCTTGGCTGTCCTTATTCACCAGCACGGCAGCATTGTCATCAAATCGAATATACGAACCGTCGCTCCTCCGAGTCTCCTTCCGGGTTCTGACGATTACCGCATAAACCTTGTCGCCTTTTTTGACCTGCCCTTTTGGTGAAGCATCCTTAACCGAAGCCGCGACCACGTCGCCGAGCCTGACTACGCGCCTGCGGTTTTTCCCGGCTACGCCGAATACGGCCAATTCCTTGGCCCCCGTATTGTCTGCAACGTTTAATCTGGTCCTGAGCTGAATCATGAATATGTGATGCTAATTTGCGAATCTTATGCCAATCTGGCGAATTGCTAATGGTCCAACGCTAAGGGTTGGGTTATTCGCAATTTGTAGATTGGCATTGCATTTGTAGATTCGCATCATATCTTACTGATTACTCTCCAATGCACTGTCTTGGAAATTGGCCGACATTCTTCTATAACAACTCGGTCTCCGGCCTTAAATTCGCCCTCGCCAATCTGTGCTGGGTATCGTTTGTGCACCTTAAATCGTTTCAGGTATTTTGGGTGGGTTTTTGTAGACTCGACCTTGACCACCACGGTTTTATGCATTTTTACGGAATCTATAATCCCAATCAAATGTCTCTTTGACATATTATTGCTGGTTTAATATCGTTAAAATTCTGGCGATGTCTTTCCTCAGAACCCTGAGTTGGTGATTATTCTTAACTTCCTTGGAATAAATCTTGAAACGCATCGTTCGCAGCTGCTCCCGAAGCGAGGCAATCAGCTTGTTCAATTCCACTTCGGACATTCGCTTTAATTCAGAGATTTTCATGATTACTGCCTCTCTTTTGTTATAAATCGAGTTTTAATGGGGAGTTTATGCGAGGCTAATCTCATCGCTTCCGCCGCTGCTTCGACAGGCACGCCGTCCATTTCAAACAACACTCGTCCTTTCCGGACTACGGCCACGAAATGGTCCACTGCCCCCTTACCGCTGCCCATGGGCGATTCGTTGCCGTGAGAAGTGATTGGTTTGTCCGGAAAAATCCGGATCCAAATCTTGCCGCCGCGGGCCACATAACGGGTCATGGCGCGCCTAGCCGCCTCAATTTGGCGGGAGGTAACCCAGCTGTTCTCCACAGCCTTCAATCCGAAAGAACCGAAAGCCACCGTGTTTCCTGACATGGCCTTGCCGCTCGATCGTCCGCGGTGGTGCTTTCGATGTTTGACTCTCTTAGGTATAAGCATATTTATAGATTAAAGATTAAAGAGAAAAGATCAAAATATTTTGCGTTTTTCTCTTTACGTTTTACTCTTGTCAAAGACTTCGCCCTTATTTATCCAAACCTTTACGCCGATCGTGCCGTAGGTCGTGTAGGCAGTGGCTTTGGCAAAATCAATATTTGCGCGCAGGGTGTGCAGGGGTAATTTTCCCTTCATCAACCGTTCCGACCGCGCAATGTCAGAACCGCCCAGCCTCCCGGCGACTTCCAGCTTGACGCCGATGGCACCGGATTCCATAATCTGTTCAATTGAGCCTTTCATGGCTCTGCGGTAAGCAATCCGCTTCTCCAGCTGGTCGGCGATATTTTGGGCAATAACCTGGGCTTGCAAATTGATTTCTTTGACTTCCTCAATATTGATCTTAATGTCCAATTTCTTTCCCAGATGTCTGACGATCTTCTTCTTCAACTCGTCAACTCCACCGCCGCCCTTACCGATAATCATGCCTGGTTTGACGGTTTTGATGGTCACGTTGACGGCTGCTCCAAAACGCTCGATATCAATGCGGACCACTCCGGCTTTTTTTAAAATGTTAAACAAAAACTGCCTAATCCTGGTGTCTTCTTCCAGATACTGAGAAAAATGAGTCTTTGTCAGCCAGCGCGATTTCCAAGTGTCGGTTATTTTCAGCCTAAAGCTGTTGGCGTTAACCTTTTGTCCCATAAAATTTGCTTGCAAATTTTACCCCGAGCGAGCGTTAGCGAGCCGAGGGGTTAATTTTTATTGCCCGCTCTTCCTGTTAAATAATCTTCGCTTCAAATCCACCAAATGCTTCTTGACCTTCTCTCCCGACTTCGGCGGCGTCTTCGCCTTCTGTTTTTCCACTTCTATCTTACCGGACATTTTTTCCTCAGGTTGTTTTGGTTCAGCCGCAACCGGAGCAGGACGAATGCTGAAGATCGATCGCTTTGTCTTTTTGGCTGTTCGAATTCTGGGCTCCAACAGAACAGAAATATGGCTTAAGCGTTTGCGCTCGATAAATCCCCGACCCTGGGCCCGGGGGGAGAGTTTTTTGATAACCGGACCGGCGTCTACCGTGATGGATTTAATGTACAAATCGTCCCTGTTCAATTCAAAGTTATGTACAGCATTGGCAATTGCCGAATTAATGACTTTGCTGATCGGCTGGGCCGCTTTCTTGGATGAAAAGCGCAGTTGTTCCAAGGCTGTGTCCACTGGCGTTCGGCGGATCAAATCAGCGACCAGACGAAGCTTGCGCGGCGAGACATGAATGTATCGCGCGTAAGCTTTGACTTCCTTGATTTGCTGCTTTTCCTGTGCGGCCATGGTTAGTAGTTAAATAATTAATAGTTACTTTTTAGCCTCAGGCTCGGGAGCTTTGGCCGCTTCCATTTGCCGTTTCTCCGCATCTACCGACGCGGCAGCCTCCTCTTTGGCCATGCGGCCGCCATGCCTGACAAACTTTCGGGTGGGAGCGAACTCTCCCAATTTGTGTCCGACCATATTTTCATTCACGTTGACAGTGATAAAATTCTTGCCGTTGTGCACCAGAAAAGCCAAACCAACCATCTCCGGAAAAATCGTAGAATCCCGGGACCAAGTCTTAATCTCGTTTTTTGAGCCAGGCCTAATTTTCTGGATTTTCGCCCAGAGTTTAGGATCAATAAACGGACCTTTTTTAAGGGAACGTGACATATGGTTTGTTAATTCCTTCTCTTTACGATAAATTTCGAACTCGCCTTCTTGGGATTGCGGGTTTTGACTCCCAAGGCATGCTTGCCCCAAGGCGTCTTCGGATATTTCAGGCCTATCGGGTTATGACCCTCGCCGCCCCCGTGGGGATGATCCACAGGGTTCATGGCCTTACCCCGCACGGTCGGCCGCCGGCCCATATGGCGCACTCTGCCGGCCTTGCCGATCCTAACATACATCCAATCGATATTGGAAACCTGGCCGACTGTCGCATAAGATTCAGACGAAACTTTCCGAATTTCTCCAGAAGGAAACTTCAATAACGTACTCTCACCTTCCGTGGCCACAATAATGGCATAACTGCCTGCTGATCGTGCAACGGAGCTTCCTTGTGTCCTGTCAATTTGGACATTGTGAACATAGGTGCCGACGGGGATATTTCTAAGCATCATTCGATTGCCCGCGCTAACATCGGTGCGAGGAGCGGCAACAATTTCTGATCCGACTTTAAGTCCGTCAGGAGCCAAAATATAGCGCTTCTCTCCGTCTCGATAGGCCAATAGCGAGATAAAGCCGCTGCGGGTTGGGTCATATTCCAAAGTTTGGACTTTGGCTGGGATATTCAGCTTGTCGGTGCGCAGAAAATCTACCACCCTTGCCTTCAATCTATGCCCCCCACCTTGGTGGCGGACAGTAATTTTTCCCTGGTTATTGCGCCCTGCGTTTTTTTTGAAGGCCACGATCAAATTCTTGGGAGTCTTAACGCGTTTGTCCAAGACCGAATAATCGGTGACTGAATGAATCCTGCGTCCTGGGCTAGTTGGTTTATAAATCTTGATTGCCATGTTTAGACTCCTTCAATAAGGCCGGAAATTTTTTCTCCTGTTTTCAAGGTGACCACGGCTTTTTTCCAATCACCGGTTTGGCTCGTAGTCCGCCCTGTCCGCCGCGGCTTCCCCTTGCTATTGATGATGTTTACCTTTACAACGTGGACATCATAAGTTTTTTCGACAGCCTGCCTGATTCCCAGCTTGTTTGCTGACTGGGAAACCTTAAACACGTATCTGCCATTCTGGCCAAATGCAGTGGTTTTTTCCGATAAGTGGGCATTCTTCAAAATTCGAAAAGCACGGCCGGTGTCTTCTTTGGTTTTCTGTTCTGACCGCGTTTTGTCCACATCAGTCGGGGTCTCCTTGACCATATCCAAAACATTTTCCCCCTGAACTACCTTGCTTCCCTTACCTCCCCTAATTTTACTTAACAGTCCCATACCCAGTATATCAACTTTCAGATACAAACAGCTTCGCTGTTTGTATAAAATTAATTAACAATACTAATTTAGCAAACGCAACGACATTTAATCTAATATTTATACGGATATTTCTAAAACTGAAAGTTGTATTACTGGGCATAAGTCTTTTCTATTACTGTCAAAGCGTCTTTCAAAATAATCGGATCGTATTTCAATAAATCAAAAATATTCAACTGGTTGGCTGCCAAAATTTTGGCATTGGGCAAATTCTTCCCCGCCCGCTCAAGTTCTCGATTGTGGGCTCCCAGGATCAAAATATATTTTTTGCCCAAACCGGCCTTGTCGGCAATTGCAGAAAGTTTCCGCGAAAGATCTTTGGTTTTATTCGCGGCAATGCTATCCACCACTGCCAACTTATTATCTTTGACTTTGTCGCTGAGAATCGTAAATAACGCTTTTCTAAAAATACTCTGGTTAAGCTTGATTGAAAAACTACGCCCCTTGGTTGGGCCAAAAGTGATACCCCCGCCCCGCCAAAGCGGCGAGCGAACAGAACCGGCCCGGGCTCGGCCGGTGCCTTTTTGCTTCCATGGTTTCTTGCCGCTGCCGGAAACTTCTCCGCGATTCTTAGTGTGGGCAATCGCCGACCGGGCATTGTTCCGCTGAGCCCTAAGTGCAAAATGCACCAAATTAACGTCAATTTTAGCCAAACCAAAAACTGCCGGGTTCAAATCCGTTTCCGAGACTTTTTCACCTGTTTGGTTATAGACTGCCGTTTTTGCCATATCAATTATGGATAATATTGGGGTAATCGGTGCCAATCCCATCAACCCCCATCTCTTTCATGATTTCAAATTGATTAATATCGTTAATAACCCATGTCATAATTTTCATCTCAAGATTGTGGATAAATTTAATACGTTTGGAAGTAATCAAATCATGCCTGAGATTAATCGAATAGAATCTTAGAGAACGAAAAAATGGAAAGAGAAATATGTACAAATAATTTCTTTTTGGACTAATAATCAAGGCTATTTTGATATTTCTATCCAAAGCTCTAATTTTTCTTAATACTCCTAACTTAAAAGAGGAAATTAAAACCTTAGATGGAAATCCCTTGATCTCTTCAAGTAATCGTTGTTCAAATCCCGTTTCCTTAACCTCCAAATTCAGAGGCATATGAATTTTATCAAGAACTTCCTTCAATAACGGTGTTGGGTAATTCACTTTCTGACTCAGAATCTGCAATTCTTCCCAGATAATCTCAGAGATTTTTCTTGGATCGTGATGGGTTCTTAGTAAATCTTCGTCGTGATGAACGACGATGTACTTATCTTTAGTCGCTCTCAAATCCATTTCAATCACATCTACCCCTAATTCCTGTGCTTTTTTAAAAGAGCTGATTGTATTTTCTCGCTCCAATCCTCTAGCGCCCCGATGTCCGGTTATTTCCATGCGCTAGACAGTTTGAATCTTAACGATGCCGCCTCTAGCCCCCGGTACCGCGCCTTTCACGGCAATCAAATTCCGCTCTGAGTCAACATCCACAACCTCTAAATTTCTGATGGTTCTGACCCCTCCCATCCTACTGGCCATTCTTAAACCCTTCCTGACGTGTTGTGGAAACCGGCCGCCAATGGCGCCCACAGCGCGCGGATGATCGTGTCCATGCGACGCTGGGGCCCCTTTAAAGCCGTATTTCTTAATAGGTCCGGCAAACCCCCTTCCTTTCATTTCAGCCGTAACTTTGATTCTATCTCCAACCACAAACGAGTCAACTCTGATCTCCTGATCCTTGGCAAAACTCTTGACATCACTCACCCTAAATTCCGACAATTTTCCAAAGGCGCGCTTTTTGCTCCGGCCAAAACCAACCTGAACAGCTTGATACTTATCACGGTCCAGATTCTTGACCGCCGTCACTTTTACCGGCCCGGCGCGCAAAATCGTAACCGGAATCGCTTTTCCATCTTTGAATATCTGGGACATATTTAGTTTTTCAGCGAGGATAAACTTCATAATATATTTGGGCTTAAAGAAAAGCCGTTCAGATCCCCAAAATTTTAGGAACCTAAACGGTCCTTTCTTTATGGGCTGGCGATATCCATGGGATCAATCCAGCCTACATCTTGATTTCGATATCCACGCCCGCCGGCAAATTCAGATTGGAAAGCGCGTCAATGGTTTTCGGAGTCGGGCTTTGAATGTCGATCAATCGTTTGTGAATGCGCATTTCAAACTGCTCTCGCGAGTTCTTATGGACAAAGGTCGAACGGTTCACGGTATACTTGGTTTTCTCCGTGGGCAAGGGCACAGGACCCAAGACCTTAGCCTGCGTCCGCTTGGCGGTCTCAACGATTTGCTTGGCTGATTGGTCAATCAACTTGTGGTCGTAGGCTCGGATTTTTATTCTGATTCTACCCGAATCGACTTTGTCTTGCTGCATTCGATTAAATTGGTAATTAACTTGAGATTAATTGGTATAACCCTATAATTTTACACAAAAGAGCCGCCCCTGTCAAAGGGGCGACTCTTTATATTTATTTGTTAATCTTGAGCACGACTCCGGCACCGACTGTGTGTCCACCTTCCCGAATGGCGAAACGCATCTTCTCTTCCATGGCAACCGGAGTAATCAACTTGATCTTGAGGGTGACGGTATCGCCGGGCATGACCATTTCCTGGCCTGCAGGAAGTTCAACTTCTCCGGTGACGTCGGTAGTTCGAATATAGAATTGCGGCTTATAGCCCTTGAAAAACGGGGTATGGCGGCCGCCCTCTTCCTTGGTCAAGACATACACTTCGGCGTCAAATTCGGTGTGGGGGGTGATGGAGCCGGGCTTGCAAAGCACTTGTCCGCGCTCGACTTCGTCTTTCTTGGTTCCGCGAAGCAGAATGCCGGCGTTGTCGCCTGCGCGGCCTTCGTCCAACTGCTTGTTAAACATTTCGATGCCGGTGACTACGGTTTTGGAGGTCGGACGCAATCCGACGATTTCGACTTCGTCATTGAGTTTGACAATTCCGCGCTCGATTCTGCCAGTGACCACGGTGCCGCGGCCTTCGATGGAAAAGATATCTTCTATCGGCATCAGATACGGCTTATCCACGTCGCGCGTCGGTTCCGGAATATATGTATCCAATGCTTCCACTAATTTGAGGATGGATGCCTCGCCGATCTCAGAACTGTCGCCTTCTAAAGCCTTCAAAGCAGAACCTCGGATAATCGGGGTGTCTTTGCCCGGGAATTGATATTTGGTTAAAAGGTCTCGGATTTCCTCTTCCACCAAATCGAGCAGTTCTTTGTCATCCACCATATCAACCTTGTTCATGTAAACGACAATATAAGGCACGCCCACTTGTCTTGCCAAAAGAATGTGCTCGCGGGTTTGCGGCATTGGGCCGTCGGATGCCGAAACCACCAAAATCGCGCCGTCCATCTGGGCTGCGCCGGTAATCATATTCTTGATGTAGTCGGCATGCCCTGGGCAGTCTACGTGAGCATAATGCCGCTTTTCGGATTGGTACTCAACGTGAGTGGTATTAATCGTAATCCCCCGGGCTTTTTCCTCGGGCGCGTTATCAATTGAATCATAAGCCCGCGCTTTGGCCTTACCAGATTTGGCTAAAACTGAAGTAATAGCTGCGGTCAGGGTGGTCTTGCCATGGTCCACATGGCCAATGGTGCCAATGTTGACATGCGGCTTGTCTCTTTTAAAAGCTTCTGCCATATTTGCTTGTTTCCTTGTATCTAAATTTAATTGCCTAATGATTATAGAGGATTTTTGGCCCTTTGTAAAGCCAACGGTTTAGTGTATACTTTTTAGATCCCGATGTCAATGCTATACTTCGAGCATGAGGAGGCAATATGTCCGCTTGGCAAGTCAGCGTTATCAAGGGCTTTTACCAGTTTGTCTGCCCTGATCGCCAAGCTGTGCGAGCTGCGTTCTGGGTAGATTCGGACACCATTCGGCCAATGGTGAAGCAGGCCATCCTCGAGCATCTGGAAACATGCCCGAGATGCGCCTACGAAACCTTGCCGACTTCGCAATCAGATACCAGGAGGAACGATGAACACGATGCAGATTCTGAAAGTGGTTTTCAGTGTCGCAATCGCCGCCGTTGTGAACCCGGTAGTCACATTGGGACTGAAAGCTGAAGGAGCTGGATATATCTTAGCGGTGTCCATCGGAGCATCAACGGGATGCGCGGCTATATACATCAGCATGAGACTTTTTGAGGCCTTCGTGCCCAGTTCCAGATCTCGTGGCTCATCCTACGGCGATTAGTTCGCCAGCGACAACAACCGACCCGCTCTGCCAAAGATGCAAAGGTTTCGGCTGTTTTTTATTCGCCTATTTAACACCTCATACCCGTGTGAGGTGTTAAAAACAGTAAAAAGATCCCCGCTTCCGCGGGGATGGGCAATACCTTTATTTTCTTCTGAGCGAGGGTTTTGGCGAAAAAAGAATTTCGCAGGCCGAAGTCACAATATTGTTCTGTGACAAGGCCGAGAACTTAGGCGTAAAATTTGCGTCCAGCAAATTTTGACGCCGTCTTTTTTCGTCCGAAACCCGAGCGAATGATAGCCGGTAGTTTTTTTGCGGGCTTGTGCCGAGCTACTTCCCGACTTGCCCTACTCTAATCTTCCCTACGCCCTCGATGATTTTCTCAGCCACGTTCCTCGGCACCTCTTCGTAATGGTCAAACTCCATAGTGTATGACGCTTGTCCCTGGGACATGGAACGGATTTGCGTGGCATAGCCGAACATTTCAGCCAAAGGTGTCAGCGCATCAACGACTTTCAAATGCCCCTTTTCCGTCATTTCCAAAATCTTGCTCCGCTTGGCATTGAGATCCCCAATGACGTCGCCTAAGCTGGTCTCGGGCGTGATCACTTCCACTTTCATGATCGGCTCCAGCAATATCGGCTGGGCTTTCTTGACGGCATCCTGGAACGCCATGGAGCCGGCGATCTTGAAAGCAATTTCGGAGGAGTCCACTTCGTGGTAACTGCCATCAAACAGGGTCACCTTCCAGTCAATCACCGGAAATCCGGCCAACACGCCGCGGTCCGCCGCCTCACGAATACCTTTTTCAATCGGGTTAATATATTCCTTGGGAATGACCCCGCCCACGATTTCATTGATAAATTCCGTGCCTTTGCCCGGCTCATTGGCCTCAAGTTTGATGACCACATGCCCGTATTGGCCCCGGCCGCCGGTCTGGCGGATGTATTTGCCTTCAGACTCGGATTTGCCTCGGATCGTTTCCTTAAACGCCACTTGCGGCCGGCCAACATTGGCTTCCACCTTAAACTCCCGCTTCATGCGATCGACGATGATTTCCAAGTGCAGTTCGCCCATGCCGGAAATCAAAGTTTGCTGGACTTCCTCGTCAGAACGGATCTTAAAAGTCGGATCTTCCTCGGCCAGCTTCTGCAAAGCCAAGCCCATCTTTTCCTGGTCAGCCTTGGTTTTTGGCTCAATCGCCACGGAAATGACCGGCTCCGGAAACTTGATGGCTTCCAGTAAAATGGGATGCTCCAATTCGCAAAGCGTGTCGCCCGTAAAAGTTTCCTTGGGACCGACTAATGCTGCGATGTCGCCGGCAAACACTTCCTTGATGTCTTGCCGCTCATCGGCATGCATTCGAACAATCCGGCCGACTCGCTCTTTGTTGCCGTTTCTGGTATTCAAAATGTAGCTGCCGGCAGTCAAGATGCCTGAATAAACGCGAAAAAAAGCCAGCTTGCCCACAAACGGGTCAGTGGCGATTTTGAAAGCTAAGGCCGTAAACGGCTCAGTATCCGCGGGTTTGCGCATCAGTTCTTCTTTGGTCTTAGGGTTTGTTCCTTTCACCTCACCGCGGTCTATCGGGTTTGGCAAAAAATTCGTCACCGCATCCAGCAGGGTCTGGACAATCACACCGCGGCCGTCTCCCCCAAGCACCGGGAAAAATTTACCGCTCTGCGTGGCTTTGCGGATAGCCGTTAGAAATTCTATTTCAGTCAGATCCTGCCCAGCCAAATATTTTTCCATCAAAGCATCATCCGATTCCACCACGTGCTCCAAAAGTTTGTGCCGCCACTCCAATGCTTTGTCTTTCAAATCCGCCGCAACCTCGCTTACACTGAATTCTTTGTCCGTATATTCTTTATAGGTGTAAGACTTCATGGTCACCAAATCCACTACGCCGCAAACATCCTTTTCAAATCCGATCGGGATCTGGATTGGGAAGGCGTTTGGTGATAGCCGCTTATGAATCGCATCCAAAGATTTATAAAAATCCCCGCCAGTTTGGTTTATCTTATTGATAAAGCACATGCGTGGGACTGAGTATTTGTCCGCCTGGCGCCAAACGGTTTCGGATTGCGGCTCCACCCCCATCTTGCCGTCAAACACGACAACCGCGCCATCCAAGACGCGCAATGATCGCTCCACTTCCACGGTGAAATCGACATGCCCGGGCGTGTCTATAATATTGATTTTATGCTTAACGTCACCGGCCAATTTAACGAATTTCGGCGTCCAATAACAAGTCACAGCCGCGGCCGTAATGGTAATACCGCGCTCCCGCTCCTGCTCCATCCAGTCTGTGACCGTTTCACCTGCGTGCACCGTGCCAATCTTGTGGATTAGCCCCGTGTTAAATAAAACTCCCTCGGTAACCGTGGTCTTACCCGCATCGATATGCGCAATAATGCCGATATTACGCGTTTGTTCTATTGGAAATTCTCTAGGCATAATGATAATTTTCAATTATCAGTTTTCAATTTCCAAGTAATTTTCAAGTTGATAATTGTCAATTGACCATTACTTGATTATTATAAATTCGTAAATTGATAATTGACGCTTAGCGTCTTTGGAATCTCGCAAAATGCGCAAAGGCCTTGTTAGCCTCGGCCATGCGGTGCACGTCTTCGCGTTTCTTAATCGCCGCTCCTTGCTTGTTATATGCCTCCATCAATTCATTGGCTAATTTTTCCGCCATGGGCCGACCTTTCTTCAGCCGCGCCGCTTCGATAATCCACTTCATACCCAACGTGGTTTTCCGAGGCTCTTGCACTTCCATGGGCACCTGGTAGTTAGCCCCGCCGATTCTTCTGCCTTTGACTTCCAAAATCGGGCTGACGTTTTTGACAGCCTGTTCAAACACTTGTTTGGGGTCAGTCTTGGTTTTGTCGGCGACAACAGCGAGCGCGTCATATACCACCCTGGTAGCCACGGTTTTCTTGCCGCGTTCCATGACGTAATTGATAAACTTGCCCAGCTTAATACTGTTGTATTTGTAATCCGCCTCGATGCGGTGTCGTTTATAGGCTCGTGCTTTTCTAGGCATCTTGTTTCTTGTTACTTGTTTCTAATTACTAATTACTAACTTTTCTTGGCTCCGTACTTACTTCTTCCGCGCTTCCGGCCCTCCACCCCCGATGCATCCAATTTGCCGCGGACAATGTGATACCTGACTCCCGGCAAATCCTTGACTCTGCCGCCGCGGATCATGACCACTGAGTGCTCTTGCAAATTATGCCCAATGCCCGGGATGTAAGCCGTGACTTCCATGCCATTGGAAAGGCGCACCCTGGCGATCTTACGGATGGCGGAGTTCGGTTTTTTGGGCGTGGTGGTCGTGACTTTGATGCAAACCCCGCGCTTAAATGGACTGCCTTCCGGAAATGGGAAGGGTCGTCCGGCGAGCAAATTAAACCCGCGGTCCAAAGCCGGGGTCTTGGACTTATAGACCGGCTTGGTTCGTCCCTTGCGGACTAATTGATTAACGGTTGGCATATAAAAACGGCAGTCTTGCCGTTGCAACTCTATACGACAATTAGCTTAAGTATTCTTAATTACTGCCAAATAATAACAACTTCCCAAGCCCTTGTCAAACGCCCAAGCTTGGGGTTTGGTATGTCTGGATTACTCTGGTTTTTCGGAAGCGTATCGGCCACGATCATCCTGATCACTCTCGGACAGTGGTGGAGTCACAGGCTCCGCTCGGAAAAGGCAGCAGTGGCGGTTTGGTCCTTTACCGCCGCGACCATCATGGCCGCTTGGCTCTCGCCGCTCTACTATGAGTTCCCGAACTATGGCCAGAGCCATGTCGTGAGCTTTGAGGATGGTGCGGCAGTGGAGCACCCGTTCGGCGCTTTCTGCTGGGAATTCGGCGACCGCTGCATCAATGTGCCGAATCGTGTCCTGATCAACGCCGGGGTCACCTCACTGACAAGCAATCCCAAAGTCAGGAGAATCGGCTACGTAGTGAAGGCTGAGATCGTCTGGCCGGAAAGATTCTACGCAGCGGAATCACGAAGGAAAACTGCTGCGTGGACCTCGGGCGGGCACGAAGAAAGCCGCCATGAATACACGATGCAAGAAGACTACCGGCCCTCGAACTCTGGGAGTGCGGAAGTCGCCAAGGTCGTGCTCAATGAGCTGTTCAAGTTCAATTCTGCTCATTCGACCGAACTCGCCGAATTCGACAACCCGCTCGATGTGAGACAGAACAACCGGTTCGGTCAGATGCTGCTGCGCGCCATCGCCCCACCACTCGCTCAAGAGGGGCTTCGCGTCACATTCGAGCGCTTCACGATCGAGTAGCCAACGTCTTGTGGGCAAGGAGGAAGCAACCAAAACACAGGCGCCGGGGTGAGAATTCCTCTTCGCAATTCACCGCGAAGCCCGAATTCCACCCTGCGCCGATTTTTTTTACCGGGCAAGCGACGGCAATATAGGTCAAATACTTTTTATATTTCCAATCCTTATAGCCTGACCCAACTCAACCTTAATATAATCTACACGTTTCGGCCGATCGGCAATTTCGTGTATAATATCATTGGAACAAATTATAGGATCAATATAATTAACGATTATTACCCAATGAAAGCCAAAACCAAAAAGAAAATAATGCAGGCTGCCAAAAGCATTGCTTTGGATATCCTTCAAATTATCTCAGAACTGCCGGAACTAATCCCTGATCCGTTTGAAACACCCTATCATTATAAAAAACGCCTGCACTATTTGGCCGGCGGTTATTCCTATGACCAAATAAACAGGAGCTTGTATCACTTAGAAAATAAACAACTTATCAAAAAACAGAAATCTCGCAAATCTTTCCGATACATTCTGAGCATTACCGGAAAACAAAAATTACTCATGTCACAAATCTCTCGGATGAAATTCGTTTCCAGGGACGGGAATTCTTGCATCATTGTATTTGACATTCCTGAGGAGAAACATAAGCACCGTAAATTTCTTAGAAGATTTCTAATCCAAAACGGCTTTATGAATCTGCAGCGCAGTGTGATGATTGGCCCGAAGTTTCTCTCTAAAGAATTCTATGAACTGTTGGAAGAATTACAGTTGCGTCAAAATGTCACGGTTATTAAAGGCCAAATTTTCTATTACTAAACCTCTACACGTTATTGCCGATCGGTAAAAACGTGTAGAGTGTCAAACAGGACTATTGCATAATCGAACTCAAAATCCCAGTTGAATGTCGGCACCTAAAAACAGCTTGATCAAGAAAAAAACCGGCGGCAAGAGGACGGTCTGAAGGAGGCCGGAAAACAGAAACAGAATAATCAAGATAAACCCGAACCGCTCCAGGGAAAGAATCGAATACATCCATCCCCGGTCCAAAAAGCCAAATATGCTCGCCAGGACCTTGGAGCCATCCAGAGGCGGGATGGGGATTAGATTGAACACCCCCAAAACCAAGTTTAGCAAAACTGTTTGCAAAAGAAGATCTTGGCCCATATCCGAAAGAGCGGGACTGAAGCGCAAAACCTGCGCGGCAATAAAAGCCAGGACAATGTTTGTTATAGGGCCTGCCAACGCCACCAGCAGCATATCGCGGCGAAGATTTTTTAGATTGCGATAATCCACAGGCACGGGCTTGGCCGCGCCAAACAGAATCGGCGAGTTGACCAGAAGCAAAAATACGGGCAAAAGAATTGAACCAAACAAATCAATATGCGGAATCGGATTCAAAGTCAGCCGACCGGCGTATCTGGCCGTGGGATCGCCAAGTTTTTCCGCCATCAACCCATGCGCCACTTCATGGAAGATGACGGAAAACAGCAGGATGAAAATGAAAATTATGATGCTTACGGGATCCATAATTTTAAGCTCCAAATCACAAGCATCAAATAACAAATAAATTCCAAGCACTAAATACCAAAGAATGCCCTTTGGGACTTGAGATTTGAAATTTGGAGCTTATTTGAGATTTGTAATTTGTCATTTGGGATTTACAAACTCTTGCCTAAACCAAAAACTTATGCTAACATTATCAAGCGCGTGTTAATCATAACACTGTTTAATTAAACAACCAATATGGCCAGAGTTTGTACAATCTGCGGCAAAGGCTATCTTTCCACTTTCAAGCGTTCGCACTCCATGCGTCCGACCAAAGTTCGACTTTATCCCAATTTACAATGGATGAAGATCGAGCACGGCCGGATCAAAGTTTGCACCAAATGCCTCAAAACCGAAACCCGAAAGCTAGCCAAAGTCGCCGTCCCCGCCAACGCTTCCGCTTCGGCGGACAAGTAAAATCCCTGATATAATAAAGTCAGGGATTTTTAGTTTTTAGGCAAAGTGTTAGGGTTTCCCTCCCCCGACCCCTCTCCTGAGAGGAGAGGAGAGTTTTTAAGTTTTGCTATAATTACTCCATATGCTCGCCTACTTCCAAAACCTCAGCATGTACCGCCTGATGCTTTACTGCCTCCGCGCATTGATAGCTGTAGCCGTGGTCTTAAGTTTTTTCAAAATATTGCCTTATACCTGGTGGCATATTCTGCTCAACCTGTTTTATTTGATTGGGGTCTGTTTCGTTGCCAATCAAATTTTAACCAAACTTTACAAAATCAAACCGAATTATGAATCCCAGTTTATCACCGCTCAAATCCTGACCTTGATCGTTGGGCCGTACTTTTCACTTGGAACGCTTTGGCCGCTCACCATCGCCGGAACGATTTCAATGGCTTCTAAATATCTTTTAGCTTACAAACATCGGCATATATTCAATCCAGCCGCGGCCGGAGTTTTGGCCATGGCTTTAGCAACACCACTGGCAGCCAGTTGGTGGGTCGGCAACATCTATCTTATGCCAGTTATACTCATCGGCGGTTTTTTGATTTTGAAAAAATTGCGCTGGTTCCATTTGGCTTTCAGTTTCCTGCTAATTTATCTGATTGGCCTGACTGTGTCGCAAGGAAGCTTCGGGTTTGATTATTTCACCATTCTCGCTCCCATGTTGTTTTTCTCAAGCGTCATGCTCATCGAGCCGCTGACTGCGCCAACCGACAAGCGCCGGCGAATTTTTTACGGTACTGGGATTGCCGTCATTTTGACTCTGCTGGTCAAGTTTACAGACCTCACTTATTCATTGGAGCTCTCGCTGCTTATGGGAAACTTGGCAGTATTTATCTTCAACCCCAAGCAAAACATCAGTCTTAAACTTCTCAAAATCGAACCGATAACGGAAAACATCAAGGCCTTTTGGTTCGAGCCGCTCAAACGGTTTCAATTTGTCCCCGGGCAATTTTTGGAATGGAGCCTGCCGCACGACCACCCTGACAGCCGCGGCTCGAGGCGCTGGTTTACCATCTCCGCTTCACCTACGGAAAACAGGATTATGCTCACCACCAAATTCGCCAAAAAATCCAGCAGTTTCAAATCTGCTCTGCAAAAACTCAGAACCGGAGACGAACTGACGGCAACCGGCCCGGAAGGCAGCTTCGTTCTGCCCAAAAATGCTGCCCAAAAACTGATATTTCTAGCCGGCGGCATTGGCATCACTCCTTTCCGGAGCATGATCAAATACCTTTTCGACAGCCATCAATCTCGTGACGTCGTCCTGCTATACTCAGTCAAAAACCAGGGCGAGATCGCTTTCAGGGACCTTTTTGAAGAGGCAAAAAAAACCGGCCTGAAGGCCGTGTATCAAATTACTGATTCAACCGGGTATATCAATCCCGAAATCATAAAAAAAGAAGTCCCGGACTGGTACGAGAGAATGTTCTATGTCTCAGGCCCGGAACCCATGGTGGAGGCGTTTGAAAAAATGCTTTACGCTATGGGGGTTGCCAAACAGGATGTCAAGCGCGACTACTTTCCGGGCTACACCGAATAGTAGAAATTTGATCGCTTTCCCGATGCTGGCTGAGATATAAATCTCCTGCCCATCAAGCAAAAACGGTTTTTTCAAACTTTCCAAAATAATTTCCTTTGTACTTTCGTACTATTCTTTCCGGCGGAAGCGGTTAAGTTGTTTAACCAGAAGAAACACAGCGAAAGCCACGATAAGAAAATTTATCACCGCGCTGATAAACGAGCCCAGACGCAAAACTCCTGGGCCAGGGAGGCCTAGGGTCCAGCGAGTGAAATCCACGCGGCCGAACATGTTCAAAAGCGGATTGAAAATGTCATTGACCAGCGAGTTGACGATGGAAGTGAACGCCGCGCCAATGACCACCCCAACCGCCAGATCAAGCGCGTTCCCCTTGACCGCAAACTCTTTGAATTCTTTAAGCATCTGTTTTCTTTTTTCTGCTTGCTGTTTTCTAACTTATAAAATCCCTCAGCCATTTCCCCAGCCCTTTTCTGAGCCTTCCTCGTATTCTGCCCAGAACTGCCCGGGCCGCACAATTTTCGTGCCCTGATAATTTTCCAGCTTGAGAAGATGCTGATCCGCCGTGATCAAATAATCCGCCCCTGCCGCTACTGCCGCTTCCACCAGCTTGTTGTCTTCCGCGTCTTCCGGCACGACATTGAGCCTTAGGCCGAATTCCTGCAATCTTAAGCAGCCAAAATAATAATCCAGGCGCTTAAGATATCCTTGGTCTGAAATTTTTTCTTTCGCCAACAGTTTATTCTCAGCCAAAGTAGCTTTATTGGCAAAAGCCTCGACGTCTCCGGCGATGACCTCGTCAATGATCCGGCGACCAAAATTATAGTCGTCCGTGGAGCCGTCAAGTAAAACATTAGTATCAATCACGACTTTCAACATTATTTTTTCCTGCGTTTCGTTTTGGCATCTTTAATCAAAATCCCCCGGGCGACTCTTTTTGCCACCACACGCTGCCGCTGCTTCCAGCCTAAACTGCGCACAATTGACGGCGGCAACACGATCGCCAGGGAGCGGGAACCCAAACGAATAAGATGCTGAACCGCCTTTTTCGCTTTTGCTTTGGCCATATGTTTAATCAATGTTTAACCTATGTATAACATTTTACCCCTATTACTTTTGCTTGCCAAGTTTTTTGCAAAATAAAGAGACTAATGAATACTGCAATACGTTACCGTAAGGCAGTATTGTTCTTGTTCTCTTAAAAACCGCTTACTTGTCCATGATTGCTATGGTTTCAGTATAGCATTTTCGGCATTAACTTTGGCAAGACTATACACTGACACTAGAAGTATTAAGCCGCCGAGGATTTGGCCAATTTCGAGCGTGGCATCCAGAAAAATCCAGTTGACGATCACAGCGGCGAACGGAAAGGCCAGTTCGCCAATCGTGGCGATGCTCGCCTTGGTAGATTGCAAGCCTTTGTAATAAATAAACAACGAAACAAAGCCTGCCAGCACCGCAATGATCAGCACGTACAGCCAGTCCTTGCCCGAAGCTGTGCCAACTTGATTGAGAGTGCCATAATAGACGCTTAGGATAAACAAGAAAACAAGCGCTGCCAAAAACCTGATCGCGGTCATGGCTTGGAAGCTGATTTTGGCAAGCACCAGCCTGCCAAACACCGTGGATCCGCCCCAGAAAAAAGCCGCCAGCAGAGCAAACACGACGCCCAGAGTTCCTCCGGCAAAACTCAGTCCGGTAATTTTGAGTTCCGGAAAGGTCACCAGATACGCGCCGAAGATTCCAACCAAAGCCCACATCCAGAAATTTTTGGTCAAGCGTTCTTTGAGAATAAACGCTGCGCCCAAGATTGCTATAAACGGCTGAACTTTCTGCAGCAAAATCGCTACTGATGGATTGACGTAACGGAAGCTCTGGGTGAAGAAGACGGTGGCCAGAGCCGATCCGCCAGCGCCTATGAAGATCACAGCAAGCCACTCTTTCCAGGAAAGATTTTTTAGCTCAGTAAGATATTTGAACAAAAACACCAGCACCAAAACCGCAATGACCAGATGCTCCATCAAGACGATCGCGGTTGAGCTTAGATTGCCGGTTAAAAATTTACGAAACGGCGCATCCACCGCCCAAAGCAAAGCGGCGATCACCACCAGCCACGGACCAAGTTTATAATTATTCACCCCGTTTAGAATTTTTTCTTGCATATTTTTTAGATAAAATAATTTAATATTAATAATTATTCTCGCGATAAAACTAAGCTCGTAAAATTCTAACGGGGTTCATAAAAAAGCCCTCTTATTCGGGGCATGTGCATCCTCCTCCGTTGAAAACTACGGAGGACCAGAAAAAGCACATTTTCTTTCATCCCGACTATACGGTCGGTCGCGGGATCTAACCGCAGTCATGCTCTTTCGAGCTCGTGGACTCGCTTGCCCGCCGAAGCTTCAGCGAAGGCGGATGGGCTATACCACCGATTGCCGAATCCCCACCCCGAGCAAAGTCGAGGGGTCACGGCTACCCTGAAAATGTTTAATTATTTATATTATATATTGTTTTTAACTAACCGCAAGGAGATGCGCATATTATACCTTTCTGCGCGTACGGGCTGAAAGGTATAATATCACGACTTAAAATATTCGCGAGCTGTTAATTCGTCATCTTTCATCTGCTCAATCAAATCCTCTTCGGTTTCAAACTTTTGGCTATCTCTGATCTTTTTTATGACCTCGGCCTCGAGCTGACAGCCATAAATCTCTTGGTTGAAATCCAGAATATGCACTTCAACCAAGCGCTTTTGTTCACCAAACGTTTCTGCTTTGCCGATAAAAACCAGAGACGGCAATCCTGCCTTAGTATCAAATAAACTCGAACGCGGCAACAATTTTCGCAGAAAAAGTGGTGGCAACGTCCCGCCCTTGATTTTCTTGACCAAACCTAAGTAAATCCCTTCTGCCAGTTTGGTTTTCGTATCGAGATTCGCCGTGGGATAACCTAACCGCCTACCGCGCCCCAAATGCTTCTCAACTTTTCCCGAAATATGACTTTTTTTCATTTTGGTCAAATCCTCCCATACACTGGAGTATGGGAGGATTTAGCTAGTTGCTCTTAGCGTGCCTTAATTTACTGCTCTTAAAAATTTCGGGCTTAAAAGGCCTTAGCCTGACCACCCGAGCGGTCTTTTGCAATTCCCCTATAGGCAGATAGGAGTCCTGATCATAGCCTAGCGCTATGATGTCCGGTTTCTCTTTTTTGATGTGGCCAATCGGATCGCCAACGCTGCCCATTACAACTTTGTCGGCTATTTTCAAATCTTTAAGATTCTTGAGCCGCTTTTTTTCGCTAAAAACTGGCCTGATTTTTTTGACTCTTTTCACATTCACATCCCGCGCCACGGAAACAACCAAAAAATTCCCGAGCTTTTTTGCCTGCTTCAAAAAACTCACATGCCCGGGATGCAAGAGATCAAATACGCCAAAAACCATAACTCTCTTCCCACTCATATGGTCGGGGTGCGGGGCAAGTTAAACCCGGTCTATCCCAGTAGCAGATGCTTCGCATCGCTACGGGACTTCGCACCCACCTACACCCCGTAGTAATTTTTCGGTAATCATTCTTTGGTCGGGCTGCTGGGAATCGAACCCAGACTACACCCACCCCATGGGCGCGTACTACCACTATACGACAGCCCGAAAATTTACTACGGGGCCATGGGCGCGTATTTACCCCGTACCGTTTGCGAAGCAATCTGGTACAGGGCTACCCCACTATACTACACCCCGCCCAAATGAGAGCGAACACAGGTATATTATAAAAAATTTTCGGAAATAAAAAAAGAGGACCTGCCCGCCGGCGGCGTGTAGTCGCAGGCGGTGCAGGTGTGTGGGGAAGTTGAGCCTCGTCGGTTCAGTCGGAAACCGGCTCATTGACAGGCCACATCCCCATCGTGTGGGGGTGGAGATGGGCAACCTCGTGACGGAAGAATCCGCCTTCCGGCTGTCCGCCACGGTGTCGGTCGCGGTCGTGCTCTTCGCGATCGTAGTTGATGCCTACGCGATCAACGCACGGTTCGCCTCGGTCATCCGTTGTCGTCTTCATGCTAGATCCTCCTGGTAAGTAAGACGATGGGTTGATTCGTCAGTGGACACTTGCCCACTACCCTTGCCCGCGCAGTCTGCCCTGGATCGTATACCTCCTTGTATTGCTCCAGGACAATTAGCCCTTTTTCCGGAATCAGCTGGCCTAAGGCCGCCAGATCCAGTGCTATTGCCAACTGCTCGCTCGCCTTCCACGCTTCTTCCACCTTTAGTTCCTCCTTATGATCCGGACGATCTGGGTGAAGTCCGGGTCTCAGATCCTAATTTCTGAAATCCAGACTCCACAAAAACTATAATAAAAATCCGGCCTATTCTTGGCCGGTTCATGATTCAGCTTGCTGTTTGCTGTGTGCTATTTCATGAACCGCCAAGACGGACAATATTAATCAAGACCAAATTCTGTTGGTTGACTTTCTTGATAGCTATTTTGTCCAAATGCATGCGATTCATAACAATTGATAGCTTACAGAAATAAAAAAACTGTGTCAATAATTTTTCTTGTGGACATCCCGACGCCCTAATTAAACATCAAGGGATCGGGATTCCAACCTCCGCGATGCGGAGCGCGAAAAAAAGAGCCCGAAACTGATTTCGAGGCTCGAGCTTACTTGGAACGCTGAGCGGTTTGACGCTTTAATACCCTCCTCAACTGGAGAACAAAGCGGTCCGCCTCCTCCATTTCTATTTCTCGCCGCTGCGGGCATCTGGCGTACGGCTTATCTTTCTTTGCCGCCCGACAGTATACACAACGTCCCATACCCGTCCGGTCAAACACATGTGGAAAATCAGGCATGATCGGCCCCCTAACTCACTATCTCGGAGCTCGCCAGCCGCTCAACGAAACCCTCAACCGAACTGACTCGCCTATCCTCCTGGCCGATCTTTGTAAAGTCCGGGTGGCAGCCATGGACAACCCTCAGGGCGTTACGCAGAACAATCTTCTCCGCCAGCCTTGCCGCGTCGAATTGCGAGCAGCCGGCGCCAGGAACCACAAGGGCCTGGCGTTGTCTGGCCAACTCCTCTTCAAAGGCCGGAGTGAAGACGCGGAATGGATACCTTAATAACACAATTCCTCCCTTCAGACGCCATGACCGTAGCCAGGCTCTTGAGGCTCTCCAGGCTCATTCCCGGGTTCCGTGTCCAGCTGGCCTTGAGATGCCGTGCCCAGGACGGCTTGATTGAGCCGAATCGGAGGCTGTGTGGTCAACGACCACGGATCAAACCCCGAAAGATCGTCTTTCTCTGAGAGGCGATCCCGCCCCAACAATCTTTCTGCTCTTGGACCCATGATTCCTCCTTTGTCGTTCTGTTGTCGCTCTGTGCTCGTTTCAGAATCCAATGCGCCAGCCGGCTGATGGATTCTGGAGCAAACCCAGAAAACGGATACAAAAATGCCGACCTAGGGGTCGGCTGTCATGTTACATGTACGTGATTTATGTTACATGAATAGGGCCGACCGCTGGACGGATAATAATTCCCAAAATAATGCTAACAAATCGGTTATTCATCATTGTAGTAAAGTATATCTTAAGTAAAAAAACATGTCAAAAGACTGTCAACCACAATTAAAGAGGTTGGGCCGAGAGAAGCAGACTCCCGGCCCTCTTTCCACGAACAGGGCGCCTAGCGACGACTGCGAGGGGTAACTCCCCCCATCCAGGGACTGCGCCCTTGCGGGCGATCTCCCTCGGGCAGGATCACGGTGAGCCGATCCTGCTCGAAGTCCTGGAGCACCTCCGGTTCTTTGGAAACCGGCTCGGCGGGTTCGATTCTGTTGTCTTGCCCAGCTCTTGCAGGCTGGGAAAAAGGGTCAAGGAATCGATCTCTCATCACTGTTTTCCTCCTTTGTCCGGCTTGGACGGTGGGGGCGGTGGGGGCGGTGGTAGATCGCGAATCGAGGTTACCGGGCGAGGTTCACGCCTGTCTTCATTGCATCCTTTCCAGCATCGCATGGTCTCATCCTCCTCTTGACGCAAACAAAAACGCCGACCTTTCGGCCGGGTTCCGTTTGCGCGGTTGTTGCTTACCGCATCACGAAATCACCGACCGCGTGTCGGTAAAAATAAAACCAGAAATTTCGTGAAATGCTTTGCATAAATACAGTATAAGCCGAGGAAAAACTTATGTCAAATACTATTGTTCTAGCTTCTTGACCTTGTCGAGAAACGCGCTCAATTCTTCCTGGGAGAAAAATTCGATCGTGACTTTGCGGCCGTCGCCATTTTTCTGGACCTTGACTTTGGTGCCGAGCTTGCCGCGCAGCTCATTCTCGAGCGCGGCCACCTCGGGGTCTGACGGCGCGCGCGGCGCCTTGATGACCTTCGGCCGCTCCAAAATCTCCCGCACCCGCTCCTCAGCCTGCCGCACCGTAAGGCCGTCCCTGATGATATCTTCCATGAACGCCAACTGCCGCTCCATGCCAGGCAGCCCCAGGATGGCGCGGGCATGCCCCTCGCTGACAATCCCCTCAGCTACGGCGCGCTGGATCTTGAGCGGCAGATGCAGCAGCCGCAGCGCATTGGTGATAGTCGTACGGCCCTTGCCCATCTTTTTTCCAAGCTCGTCCTGCGTCATCTGATACTGGTCAATCAATTGCTGGTAGGCCATGGCTTCTTCGATCGGGTCGAGATTATGCCGCTGAATGTTTTCGATTAAAGCCAGTTCCAGCTTCTTCTGCTCTTCCATGGCGTCCCGGATGATGACTGGCACCTTGCTCAAGCCCGCCAGTTTAGCCGCCCGCAGCCGGCGCTCGCCGACAATCAACTGGTAAGTGCCGTCGCCGGCGTGAATAACGACCAGCGGCTGCAAAACCCCATGCTCCTTGATTGAATCCGCCAATTCCTGCAAAGACTCAGCGCCGAATGTTTTGCGGGGCTGCCAGGGATTGGGCTTGATCAGCTCAATGGAAACTTCGGAAAAATTGAAAACCGGCAAATCCGGAGGCGGCGGACCCGGTTTGACATAGCCTTCATCTGTGGCTACTGCGGCTGGTTGAATGTCTTCCATGCAAAAATCTTAACAAAAGAATAAAAAAAAGGCTAGTCGAGCTGGGACTAGCGCGGAATAGGCCCTCTCACGCGAGTATCGCCAGAGTGGCATGTCGGACAGGTCGTGCCGACGATTCCTTCAAACTTCTCGTTGCAATCGTTGCATACGAATAGAAGTATTTCCTGGCTGGAGGACGCCGACGCCGACCGGACGACCGTGGTCACTTTCACCATAAGGTCCTCCCCTTCGTTTCAGACACAATAGCAGAAACGTGAGCAAAAGTAAAAAGACCCGTATAGGTCTTTTTGGTGCAGTATTCTAAAGTTAGTCCGAACCCCAGTAGTAAAGCAAAGCTTACTACGGGGCACAGCGCATTTCGCCATATCAATTTTTTTTGATTTGAAGCAAATCTAGAAATTCTCGAACGCGCTTTGAGATTCTAACATGGTAGGAAGGTTTGCGGTTAAAATTGTGTTCCAGGTCATAATTGCCTTTAAGTTTATAAATATGGGGCTGAAAACCCAGAGATTTAATCAATTCAAAAACATCTTTAGCTAAGCCGGGGATGATTGTTTTAAAAATAACCATTTCATAACCGCGATCTATATAAACAGAGCCGTCAGTTTCGATTAAGCCTTTCAAACATGCGATTTTATATATTTTTTTTATCTTTATCCACCCTGGAATGCTTACTTTCTGTTTGTATTTTGATCCGCCGTCCGCCCTCCAACCCAAGAGTTTTTCCCACTTATTTGAATAGCAGCTAACGTCAGTGCAATTTCTTTTGCGCCCTACCAGTGAAACCTGGTTTTCCGGGAGTAATACTTTGATGGATTTTTTGATTCTGTCAATCAATTTCGGATACTTATTATCGCAAGTGACTCTCAACCTAACTGCACGGCCGTTGGGATTGGAGAGATTTCCGTCACCAAGCGCCACTCCGGCTACATATGCAAAATTTTCGTTGTATTTTAATTCAGGCATATTTGGTGCCCGGGGAGGGAATCGAACCCACACGGAGTTACCTCCAATGGTTTTTGAGACCATCCTGTCTACCAGTTCCAGCACCCGGGCATACAAATATTTTACAAAATCAACAGCCAAAAGGCAAGGGCGACTAGGATCCGATAAACTCCGAATCCGACGAACGAGTGCTTTTGAATAAATCTCAGCAAAAACTTAATCGTGAGCATTGCGACGACAAAAGCCGAGACAAATCCTCCAGCCAAGATGCCTCCATCAGCCAAGCTCATCATCGGGCCGCTCCTGAACAGATCAAAACCCGTAGCGGCGAGCATGGTCGGTACTGCCAGCAGGAACGAAAATTCGACGATCGTGGTTCGTTTGAGATTAAGCGATAAGCCGCCAAGGATGGTGGCTGCGGCCCGCGACACGCCAGGAATGACGGAGAGGGATTGCGCCAAGCCAATCAAAACGGCTTTTTTGTAAGGTAAATTTTCTAGATCGTCATGCGCGCCTTCTTTCTCCTTGTGCCAATACTCGAATAAAATCAGAAAAACGCCACCAACCAGCAAAGCCCAAAGGACAATTTGGTCGTTTCCCAGCCATTGCTTAATAAGCTTATAAAAGACCGCGCCCACGACCAACGTGGGAATCAATGCCGCCGCTATCCTTTTTACGGTTTCCAGGCTCGTAAAAAAACTGCGCCAATACAACACAGCTACGGCCAGTATCGCGCCGAGCTGGATGGCAATCTCGAAGCTTTTCAAAAATTCCGTTTGCTGCAGTTTCAAAATTTCGCTGGTCAATATCAAATGCCCGGTTGAGGAAATCGGCAAAAATTCCGTAATGCCTTCGATAATGCCAAGAATGATGGCGTCAAAAAAATTCATAATCCCGGCGCTGGAAAGTTGCGGCAAAATCGCCGCACTTCGTCCTTGACCTGGTCGGCGATGGAGCGGTCAGTGATCACCGCGGCAATCCAGGACGCGATTTTCTTCATTTCCTTTTCCTTCATGCCGCGGGAAGTGATAGCGGCTGTGCCCAGGCGCACACCCGAAGGATCCCAAGGCTTGCGCGGGTCAGCCGGAATGGGACTGCGGCTACTTACAATGCCGCCAGCTTCCAAATGCTTCTGAGCTTCCATGCCCGTGATATTTTTATTGGTCAAATCTACGATCATCAGGTGATTGTCCGTACCCTCAGACACGATTTTGAAGCCAAAATCCTGCAAGGCATGCGCCAAGGCTTTGCAATTGTTTACAATTTGTTCGGCGTACTTTCGAAAAGTGCGGGTATGCGCTTCTTTCATGGTGACCGCAATGGCGGCAATGGCGTTTTCATGTGGTCCGCCCTGCATCCCCGGAAAAACTGATTTGTCGATGGCAGCGGCATATTTGTCCTTGCACATGACAATGGCCGCCCTTGGCCCGCGCAAAGTCTTGTGGACGGTGGACGTCACCACGTCAAAAAACGGAATCGGAGACGAGTGCACGCCGCCGACGATCAAGCCGGCGATGTGCGAAATGTCAGCCATGGCAATGGCCTTGGCCTTGTCTGCGATTTCCCGAAATTTCTTGAAGTCTATTTCGCGAGAGTATGCCGTATAGCCACAGAGGATGAGCTTAGGGTTGACTCTGTCTGCGAGCTTCAGAATCTCCATATAATCCAATTTGCCGCTTTTTGGCGACAAACCGTAATGCACAAATTTATAAGTCCTGCCGCTAAAATTAACCGGCGAACCATGGGTCAGATGCCCCCCGCTTGCCAAATCCATGGACATGATGGTATCGCCTGGCTCCAGCAGGGCGTTGTAAACTTCCAGATTGGCCGGACTGCCTGAATATGGCTGGACATTGATATGCCAATCCAGCGGCAGGTCAAACGCGGCACTGACTCTTTCCTTGGCGAGGTTCTCAACTTCATCCACTACCTTACAGCCGCCATAATATCTTTTCCCGGGGTAATTTTCCGCGTATTTGTTGCCCAAAACCGACCCCAGCGCTTCCATAACTTCCTTGGACGCGAAATTTTCCGAAGCGATTAAGTTCAGGCTCTCTTGCTGACGCTTCCGTTCGGCCTGGATAAGTTTATAGATTTGCGGATCTTTTTGCTTTAAGCTCATGTTGATTGAATGGATCCCGGATCGGAGTCCGGGATGACAGAAAAATTAATGATAAAACATTGCTAATTTTTTGTCATTTCCTCAGTAGTCCATAAAACATCGTCAAGATTCCGGCGAATCCAAAAACGAGATAAATGTTATTTGTCGCCGACAGGATGTAAATGGCGGCTAGCGCAGTAAACACTTTTCCCACTGCCAGGCTGAATTCATAAAAAACGCTGTAAGCGATGGCATGATCAGGCCCCTTGCTGCCCGCGTTTTCGTAACTTAAGGCGATCACCGGCACAGTCACCATGGCTTTTAGGGTCTTGCTTAAAGCGTCAAATACCAAAATGGCAGGCACCATTCGGGCCAAAAACCGCAGCATCCAGGAAACCCCATAGGCAATCGAGCTGATTTCTATCAGATGCTGTTTGTTGCCCAGATCCGAACGCTTGCCTATATATAACATTACCACGGTTGCGATCAGCATCGCAACCGCGTTAACTGCGCCGACTCCGGAAAATGCCGGCACAAAAAGAAAAATATAAACCGGCCATAGGCTCTGGCTCATGAGATCTTCGGCGTAACCCCAATAAGCAAAAAAATTACGCTTGTGGGTTTTTATAACCTGCCATAAATTTTTGACCCGAAACTCGTGCCGGTCAAAAATGTCGCGGCTTTGGAAAAGCGGAATGACGGAAACGAATGTCAACACCCCGGCCAAAACAAACAACGGAAGAAATCCAAACGCCGACAGCAAAAAACCGCCCAGCAACGGGCCAATGATAAAGGCTAATTCCTGGGTGGAAAACAAGACTCCCACTTCCCTCCCGCGCTGTCTTTTTTGGTCGTTTAAAGACATGTCGGCATCGAATGCCGGCCAGAAAAAAGATTTTTGAAGGGCAAAAAACATGGGAGCGATATAAAACAAGGCAGACTCGGCTTTGATGAAGTAGAGCGTTACCCAATAAATCACGTAAAAAATGTTTGAAAGCAGGATGGAATGTTTGTATCCAAACTTGCTGGCGAATTTGGCACCGAACGAAATAAAAACTGCGTACCAAACGTAAATCTGAACATAAAACCAAAGCACATAAATGAGCGAAGAGCTAAGTGTGTAAAGATAAATCGGCTCAAATATAAAAACCAAGGCCGAAGCAAAGCTGGCCAAAAAATTATGCCAATATATTTCTTTCACTTCACGGTTTATGCTTCGGGAAAAGTACATTTTTTATTTCTCTTTCGATTATAGGGCCCGCTCTTATTATTTTAACACGCCCGGCCAAAGATAACACTGTGGATGGTTTTCTTTTCGGCAATTTCCCGCCACCCAAAAATGTTATATCTTGATATAACCTATGTTTAACAAACTGCCTTTTGGCTTCAGCGATGGAATAGGCGGCCGGCTTTCCGGAAACATTCGCCGAAGTCGCGGTGATCGGCCGACCCAACGCCTCAACCAGCGCTTGAGCCGTTGAATTGGCCGGATATCTGACGCCAATCGTGCCGGTGCCGGCCGAAAGCATACGCCACGATCTCTCTTTGGCCTTAAGCGGCAAAACGATGGTCAGGGCCCCAGGCCAGAATTTTTCCATCAACTTCGCGGCCCTGGCATTTACTCTGACAATCCGATTTAGCCATTTCCTCCCATACACTGGAGTATGGGAGGATTTGTCCAGCGGGGCAATCACATGAATTGGCTTGCGAAAATTCCGGCCCTTAAGACGGTAAAGTTTTTTCACAGCAGCGAGGTTAGTGGCATCCACTGCCAAGCCGTAAGAAGTATCCGTGGGATAAACCACAATGCCACCAGTTTTAAGGATTTTTACTGCATGGTCAATTTCATTTTTTCTTCTCCCCTTGCGGGAGAAGATGTCCCGCTTCGGCGGGACAGATGAGGGGTTGTTGAGCTTAAATTTTTTTATTATCCTCGTAACCTGCCACCAGCGATTGACTTCACAGACATAAATTTCTTTGGCTTCAAAGGTAAATTTTATTTTATTCATATTCCCGATGATCTTTTGGGTGCCTTCAGGGCTTTTTATATGCGCCATTGTAAAATGTGGTTTAAATCCCAAAGGGCGGCTGTATTTCCTGGCCTGCAGTAATTCTTTGCCAGACCATTTCTCAAACATCAAAAATTGAGGCATCATACCTGTTTTATAGGGATATGTCGTTTCAAAAACTTTTTGCTGCAATAAAATCAAAGACCTACTATTTCTAACTAGAAATTCTACCACGCCTTTGTGATTTTTTGATTCTACAAACGCCGACGAAGATATTTTAATTGGTTTTTGCTTAACCGCGACCGATTTTAAATCCTGCGACAATTGTATAATCCGATTTTTTGATGTCTTGATATGCCATAAGCTTAAGTGCGGTATCATTGCCTGGTTGTCAACAATAAACCCATGTGGGAAATTTTTGGCCGCTTGTTTTATCTTCTTTCCAACTGCTGCCGCAGTTTTATCGGGCGGCAATATAACAATGTCTAAAAGCATAATTTTTTAATACTTGCATACGGGACAGTATGCAAGTATTACTCACTTATTGTATGCCTTAAAATGTCCAATGGATATCTTTTGCCGGCGAAATAATCTTTGACAGCTTGTTTGATATCCAAATCGCGCAAGGTTTTGCCATCCATGGCATAAATTTCTTCCAGAGTAAACCACTTGGTTTCTGCTGAATCACTGGCAAGTCCGGACTGTTGATCTGAAATAGTGCCTACAAATAAAAGCTTAATAGCATGCGGTATTCCTCTGTCCCACTGTGTTTCTTTGTCTTTCCTAACCAACGAATATATTCCTAAAAGTGCGGTCGGCTCAAAATCGAATCCCGATTCTTCTTTAACCTCTCTTTTGGCTGCATCAATTGGGTTTTCGCCAATATCAATCCAGCCCGCAGGATGGCTCCACTTCCCTTGATCAAGTCCGGGATCCGCTTCTCTGATAAGCAAAATCTTGCCGTCTTTTTCCAGGATAGCCCCCACAACTCCAAAAGTTTGGCTAAATACTCTTTGTGCCATATCTCCACTGACCGATGACGTAAATTATAATCAGGAAAGTAATGATTCCACTCATCCAAATCGCGGGGGTTTGTGGCCAATTGATTTCATGGCGCCAATGCCGGTGAACAAAGCCAATAGTCAGTGCTCCCCACCAGCCCAACTGGGAAATAAAGCTGGCGAAACCGATGCGAAACTTATAAATAGGCGAGACGATATTGCTGGCTTGAGCCCCAACCAGGGATTTTTTAAGCAAATGCAGATAAATTCCGTTTATCCCGAGCATCAGCACAAAAAACAGCTTAATCCAGGTCAGATTATCCATATAGCCTTTGATGGTGATCAATCCGATGCCGGAAAAGACCAGCCCAAACCAACCGATCCAGATTAGTTTTTGTGTGACATCAGCCACCTGATTAACCGCGGTCAGATCCCGTTTTTTCAAAACCCAGAGCAGGCCGAAAGTGTCGATCACGATCACCGCGCCAAATCCGGTCACCAACGAAACCAAATGCACAAACAGAAACGCGTAAAAAACAAATGAATCCATGATGGTCTCCTATCTAAGCACGAAATTAATCAGCTTGTCTGGCACGAAGATTTCCTTCACCACTTCTTTGTCAGCCAAATATTTTTTTACATTCTTATCTGAAACCACTTTAGCTTTCACCTCTGCTTGGCTTGATCCAGTTGGCATCTCCAAAGTCGCCCGCAACTTTCCAGAAACCTGAACTACGAAGGTGATCTTCGTATCTTGCGCGAGTTTCTCATTAAATTCCGGCCAGAGCTGCTGATGAATCGAATCTCTATAGCCCAGTTGATGCCAAAGTTCTTCGGTTGTGTGTGGGGCAAACGGAGCCAAGAGTCGCAAGAAAACTTCGAAGTCGGCTTGGGCCATGTTTTCGTTCTTGTTCAGAAATTCCATGAAGGCCGAGATGCACGTGTTGAACTTAAACGCCTCAAGGTCGGCCGTGATTTTTTTGATAAGCGCGTGGAGCCCTCTCCCGACCTTCGACCACCCTCCCCCAGAGGGGGAGGGGTAATTTGAAACGGCTGATCGCCAAACCTTATCTAAAAACCTTTTCACTCCCACAATCCCTTTGTCGTTCCAAAAGACCGTATCACCGTGAGGGCCCAGGAACATTTCGTACATCCTCAGCGTATCAGCGCCAAATTTTTCTATGACATCATCAGGATTGACCACATTTCCTCGCGACTTGCTCATCTTCTCGCCGTCAGAAGCCAGAACAATTCCATGCGGAACTCTTTTGGTATATGGCTCCTGAGCTGTGACATAACCTTGATCGTACAAAAACAAATTCCAAAAGCGCGAATACAAAAGATGCAACGTGGTGTGTTCCATGCCGCCAAAGTAAACATCCACCGGCGTCCACTGCTTCACCAATTTCTTGCTGGCCATCTCTTTGTCGTTCTGCGGGTCCGTATATCGCAGCCAATACCAAGAACTTCCCGCCCACTGAGGCATGGTATTGGTTTCTCTTTTGGCTTTGCCGCCGCAATTCGGGCATTTCACATTGACCCAAGAGACAATCGCGGCCAATGGCGACTCGCCTGTTCCTGTCGGCTCATAATCTTTTACCTCCGGTAGAGTGACCGGCAGCTCGTCTTCAGGGACTGGAACGATTCCGCACTTTTCACAGTGAACCAACGGGATCGGCTCGCCCCAGTAGCGCTGGCGGCTAAACACCCAATCACGGAGCTTGTATTGTGTCTTTTTCTGACCACCGACAAACTTGGTAATTTCTGCTTTGACTTGCTCCGAATCCATGCCATCGAATTTGCCGGAGTTCATCAAAACCCCTTCACCTGTATATAACTCCCCCTCGCCAGCTCTCGGCAGCGAGTGAGGTAGGGAATCTCCTCTTATATTAAGAGGGGGTTCCTCTGCAGTTTCGTCTCCCCTTAAAATAAGGGGAGACGCCGAAGCGTTAGGCAGAGCAGAGGGGTTATTTATTACGGTTCTAATGGGTAGCCTATATTTCTTTGCGAACTCAAAATCCCGCTCGTCGTGCGCAGGGACAGCCATGATCGCACCGGTGCCATAGCCCATAAGCACATAATCCGCCACCCAAACCGGAATTTCTTCTTTGGTCGCCGGATTTATCGCCTTAATTCCCTTTAGCTCTACTCCGGTTTTCTCTTTTTCAACCGCCGTGCGCTGAATATCTGACTTTTTTTTGGTATTCTCCGTGTATTCTTCAACCTCTTTGATATTTGATATTTGATTTTTGATATCTGTAATAAGCGGATGCTCCGGCGCCAAAACCATATACGTCGCGCCAAAAAGCGTGTCCGGCCTCGTCGTGAATACCCGAATTCCTAATTCATAATTCCTAATTCGAAACTCAAGCTCGGCGCCTTCATTTTTACCGATCCAGTTTTCTTGCTGCAGCTTCACTGGCTCCGGCCATTCTTTCAAACTTTTCAAACCTTCTAACAATTTTTCGGCATAAGCCGTAATTTTCAAATACCACTGCCTAAGTTCTTTTTTCTCTACAGGGGTGCCGCAGCGTTCGCATTTGCCGTCAATGACTTCTTCGTTGGCCAATCCTGTTTTGTCTTTGGGGCACCAGTTGATCAGGCCGGTGGCTTCGTAAGCCAGGCCTGCTTTGAAAAGTTGCAAAAAGATCCATTGCGTCCATTTGTAATATCCCGGATCCGTGGTGTTGACCTCGCGCGACCAATCAAAGCTCATGCCCCAGGATTTGAGCTGGCGCTTGGCGTTTTCGACATTTTTGGCAGTGGAGACTCTGGGATGAACCTTATTTTTGATGGCATAATTTTCCGCCGGCAAGCCAAAGGCATCCCAGCCAATGGGATACAAAACTTCAAAGCCTTTCATGCGCCAATATCGGCTGAAAGTATCGCCCGCTGTGTATGGCCTTAAATGGCCCATATGCAAACCCTCGCCGGAAGGATAGGGAAATTCAACAAGGACGTATTTTTTGGGCTTCTTGCTCGAATCAGAAGCTTGGTAGATTTTTTCTTTCTCCCAAAAATCTTGCCATTTGGCTTCTATTGTTTTGTGGTCGTATTTATCCATAGGTTTGATTACGTATACGCTTGCGTATACGCATACGTATACGTCAGCCGCCATCCTGATGAAAAACTAAATCTTAAACAATCTCCTCGCATTCTCAAAAGTCCGGCTCGCCATTTCTTCCGAGGACCGTCCTCGTATTTCCGCAATCTTTGCGACAACGTATTTCACATAAGCCGGTTCGTTTCTTTTTCCACGAAACGGCGGAGGGGTCAGATAAGGCGCGTCAGTTTCGACCAAGAGCTTGTCAAAGGGCATCTTTGACACTACCTCAGCCAGCCTCCCTATCTTATCAAAAGTCAGTATACCATTGAAAGCGATGTAATAGCCTTGGTCCAAAAATTTCTTAGCCGTTTCCCAGGTGTCGGTGAATGAATGAATCACAGCCGGCAAACCACTGTACTCCGACTTCAAAATTTCCAATAAATCATTATAAGCATCTCTGCAATGAATAGTCATAGGCAGCTTATGCTCTTTGGCAAAATTTATTTGCTTTATGAATTCGGATTTCTGTTTACTGATTACTGCTTCCTGGTTGCTATCCTTGGAAACTCTATAATAGTCCAGGCCGCATTCTCCAACGGCAACAACTTTATTATTCAACAATTTCTCATACTTAGCTTCATCAAAAACTTCAGCCCGGGATTTGAAATGCGATTCTTCCTCATCCAGCATCTGTTGCCAGGTATGCACCGGATGCAGCCCGATGGCCGCAAAAACGCCTTGGGGGTATTTGGAAGCGAGCTCAACCGCGGCTTTTGAGGTATCAACCTGTGTGCCAACATTTATCATCCAGGTATGGGAGTCCAAAGCGCGCTTGATCGTGGCATCAGTATCGTCTTTTCCGCCGGAGGCGGATCCGCCTTTGGCGGAGAATGCCGAAAAGTTTACGTGAGTGTGGGTGTCAAAAAACATAAATGTTATATCATTCCCGCGAAAGCGGGGATCCACTACAATTATTAGCACCAAATGGTTTAATTTAGTGAAGTAGATCCCGGATCAAGTCCGGGATGGGCTCAATTAACCTTCGGAAACAGAGGCTCAGATTTGACGATCTTCTCTGCCTCAAGATGCTGGCGGATTTTGTTGGCGGTATCCGGCATGATTGGCGACAGCTTCAGCGCCAAGTCGGCAAGCAGCGCCACCAAATTCCTAAGCAGTTCTCTAACCTTATCTGGTTCGGCTTTTACTAGCTCCCAAGGCTTGGCTTTATCAATGAGCGCGTCAGCCCAGGCCACAGCCTGCCAGGCCACTTCCAAGCCATGTGAAAAATCCAAATTATAAAACGCTTCTGTCACTTCCGTGAGATCCTTGGGGGATTTGACGGTTTCTATATCCCCGTCAAAAAATTTCTCCACCATATTGGTCACGCGACTAAACAAATTGCCCAAGCCATTGGCCAAATCGCCATTGTAACGAACCTTAAGCTTGTCCTCGCTGATGTCGCCGTCGTGCCCAAACGGCACTTCCCGCAACAGGAAATAGCGCACCGCGTCCGGCGTGTACTTCTGCGCCAGTTCCACCGGATCAATGACATTGCCTAGGGTCTTGCTCATCTTCTGGCCGCCAAAGGTAAAAAAACCATGGGCAAATACCGCCTTAGGCGGCTGCTCGCCAATAGCCAGAAGCAGAGCTGGCCAGATGATGCAGTGGAATTTGATAATATCTTTGCCGATGATGTGAAAATCCGCGGGCCAATAATGGTCAAATTTTTCACGGTCACTTTCATAGCCGATGGCGGAGCAATAATTAAACAATTCGTCCAGCCAGACGTAAATCGTCTGTTCCTTGTCCCACGGCAGGGGCATGGCGAATTTAGCCGTCCTTCGCGACACGGCAATGTCTTCCAGTCCTTGCTCGATAAAAGAAATCATTTCGTTTTTTCGAGCATGAGGCAAAATCCGAAATTCATCATTTTTGATTTTTTCCAGCAAAACCGGGCCGTATTCGGACAGCTTGAAAAACCAATTTTTTTCCTTGACCAGCTCCGGCTTGCGGTTATGCAAAGGGCACAAGCCATTGACCAGTTCCGATTCTTTTTTGAACGACTCGCAGCCTACGCAATACCAGCCTTCATACTCTCCTTCATATAGCTTGCCGGAATCTTTGAGCTTGGTAAAAAACAAATTCACGGCCTTCAAATGCCGCTCCTCGGTCGTGCGGATAAAGTCGTCAGGCGCAATGCCTAAAATATCCCAGGCCAGGGAAAATTTGGCCGCATTTTCATCCGCGAATTCTTGAGGTTTTTTTCCGGCTCTCTCGGCGCTTTCCGCGATCTTGCTGCCATGCTCCGCTGTGCCAGTCAAAAATAACACGTCTTCGCCTAAACTTCGGTGCAAACGCGCCAAAACATCCGCAGCCAGGGTGGAATAAGCCGACCCGATATGCGGCTTGTCATTGACGTAGTATATCGGCGTGGTGATATAAAACTTTTTGCGGTCTGAATCAGTCATAAGAAAAAGGCCATTTAGGCCCAATAATTATAGCATTTTTCCCCATCCCCGCGAAAGCGGGGATCTAAATTATAGATCCCGGATCGCCCTTCGTGGCGTCCGGGATGGTTTACTTACGTCTGCTCGACTTCGCCCTCCATCAAATCTGAAACAAACACGGAAATGCCGGCAATGACCGGCACGGCAATCACCGCGCCGATTATGCCGCCCAAACTGCCACCAATGAGGATGCCTAAAATGACGATCACGGGATTAAGACCGACACTTTTGCTCATAACCACGGGCACAACCACGTGGTTTTCCAGCTGCTGGATGATAATGTAGAGCACAATCACGGCCAAGGCCAGAGGCGGGTTTTGCAGGAAAGCAAAAAACGCGGCGGGAATCACGGAAATGAACGGGCCGATGTAGGGAATAATTTCCAACAGCCCGGCAATCAGGGCCAAAACCAAAGCAAATTCCACTTTCAATAAACTCAAGCCCAGGAAAGTCAGGCCGAAGATGACTAGCGACAGAATGAATTGCCCCAAAACCCAGGCCCCGATTTTGCGCTGGATCTGGTTGACCAGTTTCATGGCATAAGCCTGGTGCTTATACGGAGTCAGGTGCTTGATGAAATTTTTCATGCCACTCTCCTCCACGGTCAGATAAAACGAAACGGCCAAAACCGTGATCACGGAAATCAAGCCGCTGAACACGCTTTTGGTGGTCTCAAAGATCGTGCCGGAAATGCCGCCGGCCAGGGAGCGCAAATTATTCTGGATGGCTTCGCCTAAGCCGCCCAGCTGGTCTTTGTAAATCCCGATTTTGGAGACAAAATCCTCCTGGAAATCGCTTTCCGCGATGACCTTGAATTCCTCGGCAATGGGAGGAACCAGCAGGGACACGATCAAGCCTAGTAATCCCAGAAACAAGACGTAAACCAACAATACGCTTAAGGCTCGCGGCACTCTTTTCTTGTGCAAAAAATCCGCCAACGGATCAATAGCCGAGGCGATGATGATGGAAATGATGAAGAGTAAAACGATCTCGCGGATGGCAAACAAAAACCAAACCAAAAGCAGGACCAACAAAACTTTCAGGATGGAAACGGTTGAAATTTCAATGGAATGAGTGTCTCTGTCCATGAAATCAGTATAACGATTAAGCTGCAGCTTGTCGAGTTACTCCGCAATGTGGAGGTCCGTCCTCCACATTGTGTTAAACTATTCATCAAAGGTTAAATCAGCGACAAATGCCTTATCTGCTTTTCCGTATTTTTCTAAATACTTACGATACTGTTCCCTATCGTTGTTGAAAATACTTAGTACTAACCCAGGGTCTACGAGTACTTCCCTATCACCTCCCAGGTAGGTTGATAAACTAGAAAATAGCCAGGATAAAAATTTGGCAGGATTCCTGTGAATATACGCCGATAAAGGAATTAAGTATTCATCGTTATCTACTTCTTTAGACTTAAATTTGCCTTGAAATATCGCCCCAACTTGTTCATATTTTTTATTAAAATACACAGCGTAACTGGTTAAAAGCTTTTGTATCAGCTTCGAGATTGGCAATTTCGTTTCTTGCCGCACCATGAAATGGAAATGATTAGGCATAAGGCAATAAGCCAAAATTGTAAATGATCCTTTCGGTAAGGGCTTCAACCAGCGACTCTTGGCAGGTTGGAGATTTAATATTTCAGCCAAACGCTGTAAGAAAAATTTATAATCTTTCTCGTCGCGAAAAACAGTCATTTTATTATGACCGCGATTATATACATGATAGACTCCGCCCTCGAAAAATCGCTTATAATCTCGATATTGCATATGTGGAGGTCCGTCCTCCACAATTATAGTTTAGACGTAATATTGGGTCAACTCCGGTTATTCAACTTGCCCCTCTCCCGTTTCGGGTGAGGGCTCAGGAGCTTCTGTCTGCCCCGACTCTTCGGGCACCGAGGCGCCTTCTCCTCCGATTTCCCCTTCAGTGTTTTCGAAAACGTCAGAATTTTCCTCTCCTTCCAGCCCATCCGCTTCAGCGGGCTGGTTCGGGGTTACCTCTCCCGCGATCTTGCCTTCATCCAAGGATTCGGGTTCTCCTCCTCCCCCTTCTCCCACCCCCGCGGCAGAGCTTCCAGTGGAGAAAGCGGGAGTCTTATCCGAGGAATTAGCGGAGGGGGTGCTAAGCAACCCGTTATTCTGCATCAAATTTTTGAGTTGATCATAATTCACACAGAGATCTTTAATACAAATTTTTTCCTGTACTGTTAAACTGTTAGCAACCAAGTTGCCGTCCTCGCTGATACTCCACTTGCCGCTTATTCCGGCAATGGCTTTGACGTTAAGCGCGTTGATGCTGTTTCCTGTTTCCTGATTACTGTTTATTGTCAGCTGCCCATTGGCGGCCAAAGCCACAGTCAGCATTTCGA